>ERZ836441.362-NODE-362-length-54568-cov-15.666263_pt1 | contig 54568 bp, 28 predicted proteins | sample MGYA00519686_ERZ836441 | MGnify/ENA primary metagenome ERZ836441 (study PRJEB31850, sample SAMEA3708800) | human gut metagenome | biome: human gut; feature: human-associated habitat; material: faeces | place: China | collected 2014 ...
TAGGTTGGCTCGGTTTTGTTGTGTTTTATGATTATGCCCTTGTATAAAAACCTAAGATTAACAACAACTATACGACCTATGTTTTCAAGCAAATCGAATTTGAGTATCGCCATGGGATTCCTGCCGCCGATTTGGATTTGCTCCGCTCTATCCTATATGAGGCATCTGACGAAGACATTCTCCGTAATGAAGCGCTGTTAGAGAAGTATGTTAATGTCGTATACGTCGATGCAGCATCAGAAAGTAACATTCCAGAAAATGTTTCGGAGGAAATCAAGGAGGCTCTTATCTCCTACCGAACTAAAACATACAAATTAAATCGTATTAAGGCATATGAAGTATTCAAAAACGTCTCATGCGATAGAATTGCTAAGTTTGCTCCTACTTCACTGGAAGATTTGAAGGCACTACGGTGTTTAGATGAGGCGCAGATCACCCTTTATGGTCAAGATATTATTGAAATAGTGAAGCAAGTGCTAAACAAGTAACAAAAGGCATGGCCGAAATTTCGGTCATGCCTTTTACCGTTCCTTTCCTGAACAATGCTTGTGGGGCGGCTTACTCTTCAATTCCATTCTTTAGCCAACAGGAAATTGCGGATTATCACTTGTGTAGTGGTGGCCTTTTTGCCCTGTAAATCCGTTAAATTTTCTACTCCATTTTTACGCCATTGGCGTATGGATCCGCAGTGAAAACCGGTGGGTTTCATTCTGTCCGGTCTTCTATAAAAGTCAATGTTTTGGGGCGTCAGCGGCATTCATCACAGAGGCGGATATCCTTATGAAACAGGCTCGCTTTCGACGATACCTAATTTCATAGTTTTTCGCTCTCCTTATGCTTTAGAGGCGGCAGAGCCGTCAGTTTTACCGGATAAAGGCGCCCCGGCAGGCCGATACCCACCGAGACGAAGCGTAAAATCGCCGGAAGGACAAGCTGTCAGGCGTGTTTACCCTTGCTCATTACTGATATTATCATACCATGTCGGCGGCAGATGCACAATAGGAAAAAGGCTCCGGCGGCGCAAAATCTCCTCCCCTTCGGCACAGACGGGGGCAGGAAAGCCCTGCGGCCCGTGTGGGCCGCAGGGTTTTCTCCCGATGAAGCTTAGTCCTTCTTATTCTTGCGCTTAGTGACAAGCAGCACCACCAGCACGATGATGCCCACGCCAGCCGCAGCCAACACAACCCACAGGGCGGTCACATTGCTGCTGTCGCCGGTGGCGGGGGTATCGGGCGTAGTGGGTTTCTCCGGCTGGGTGGGCTGGAAAGGCTCACCCGGCTTGCCCGTCTCCTCATACCGCAGCAGGGAGATGTCCGCCCCCAGGCGGATGGTCTTGCCGGCGAAGTCAGTGGTATTGCTGTTCACCAGCTCTGCCACACCCGCCAGCTGCCGGGCGGTGGTGATGGTGAACTCGGTATCCGTCCCGTCATACCACGAGAGATCCACTGCCCCGTCCCAGCGGGTGGCGGAGAAGTATTCCACCATGACCTGCTCTTCCGTTACGCCCTCCGGCAGGGTATAGGCGTAGCCGGAAGCCGTCTCGGTAAAGGCCGCTCATTGCCTTCGCCGTCCGTATAGTGGATGGTGGCAACGTCATAGCCTTCCCGCCGCTCTGCCTGCACCTGTCCGTCCAGAGCCGAGACCGGCATCACCAAACTCAGCACCATGCACAAAGCCAGCAGCAGCGCCGATACACGCTTCCTGTGCTGCTTTCTGTGCAGGTCCCTTCCTCGCTGAAAATTTTTATATGCAGCCCCACAGGGCATGATATACAGCTTCACGGCTTGGCCGGGTCATAGACGCAGCTGCGGACCGTGCCGCCGGTGACCGGCACCTGCGCCACCGTCAGGGGGATACGGTACAGGGTGTGCAGCAGCTCCTCCGTCAGCATCTCCTCCACCGGGCCGCAGGCCGCCACCGTGCCGCCGTGGAGGGCCAGCACATGGGTGGCGAAGCGAAGGGCGTGCTCCGGATCATGGGTGGACAGCAGCACCGTGTAGCCCTGCTCCGTCAGGCGGCGCACCTGCTGCAGGAGCCTGAACTGGTTGCCGTAATCCAGATTGGCGGCGGGCTCATCCATCAGAAGGATCCTCGCCTGCTGGGCCAAGGCCCGTGCAATGAGGGTCAGCTGCCGCTCGCCGCCGGAAATGCGGCGGATGCCCCGGTCTGCCAGCGGGGCGATGCCCACCAGCTCCATCATGCGCTGCGCCGTCTCCAGCTGCTGCCGTCCCGGCTGCCGCAGAGGCTCCAGCCCTCCGGCGGCGCCCATAAGCACCGTGTCCCGGACGGTGTAGTCGAACAACGGCTGGCTGGACTGGGGGATATACGCTGCCAGGCGGGCCAGCTCCCGCCGGGGCAGATGCCGCACGTCCCGCCCGCACAGGGAGATGCTCCCCTGATAGTGGGGCAAAAAGCCCAGCATACAGCGGAACAGGGTGCTCTTCCCCGCCCCGTTGGGTCCCAGCACTGCCACCAGCTGTCCGGGCTCGGCCCGGAAGCTGACATCCCGCAGCACCGGGTGAGTGCCGTAGGAAAAGGAGAGTCTCTCCACGTCAATGCTCATGCCGTCGCCCTCCCGTGATGATGAGATACAGAAACAGCGGCGCTCCCACGAAGGCCGTCAGGATACCCAGAGGCAGCTCACCGGTGGTCACCAGCCGAGCGATGTCATCCACCGCCAGCAGGAAAGCCGCTCCAAACAGGGCCGCCGCCGGGATCAGCCGCCGGTAGTCGTAGCCGAACAGCATACGACAGAAGTGGGGGATCACCAGACCCACCCAGCCGATCATGCCGGACACCGCCACACTGGCGGTGGTCAGCAGCGTGGCGCACAGGATCACCACCAGACGCAACGCCCCTGTCCGCACGCCCATGGACTGAGCCTCCTCCTCCCCCACCGTCAGCAGGTTCATCCGCCAGCGCAGGAGAAACAGCGGCAGCAGTCCCACCGCCACCGGCAGCACCAGAAAGCGCACGTCCTCGGCCTTGATGGAGCTGAGGCTGCCCATGAGCCAATAGGTGATGGCGGGCAGCTGCTGCTGGGTATCCGCCACCAGCTTGATAAAGGACGTCCCGGCGGAAAACAGGGAGGAGATCATCATACCCGCCAGGATCAGCGCCACCGTGGGGTCTGAGCGGGACAGACGGCTCACCAGCCACGCCGCTGCCACGGCCAGCAGACCGAAGCAGAAGGCGGACAGGGAGATGCCGAAATACCCGGCCCCCAGCAGGATAGCCAACGCTGCGCCGAAGCCTGCGCCGGTGGAGGCCCCCAGAATATCCGGCGACACCATGGGGTTGCGGAACATTCCCTGATAGGCCGTGCCGGAGACGGCCAGCGCCGCACCCACCAGCGCTGCCGCCGCAATGCGGGGCAGACGGATGGCAAACACCACCTTCTCGTCGCTGACGGACCAGTCCGCAGCGCCGCCGGTGAGCCTTGTCCACAGCATATGCAGGAGCTTGTCTACGGACAGACCATAGCGCCCCACCAGCATGGAGCCCAGCAGAAGCAGCAGGCACACACCTCCCAGCAGGAGAAAGTGCCGCCGGTAGGTCCTCCCGGTCATCAGCTTCTCCATGGGTCAGTTCCCCGCCGCATTGGGGACGATGTAATAGGTGCCGGTCTTGGCATCATAGTACACCTCCCCGCCGCTCTCCCAGAAGCTCCGCCAGCCACCAGCCCAGAGAAAACACGGAAAACGCCAACAGCAGCAGGCAGATCACCACCGGGATCTCCATGGCGCTGGCTGCTGCCCGCAGGATATTGTGAAACAAGGTGCTCATTTATTCGTCCCTCTCTTTTTTGAAATACAGCACCCGTGCGCCGCCGCCGGGTTCGCCGGTAATGCGGCCCTGCTGGCCGGTCTGTCCATTGGATTGACTGCCGCCGGGGGCAGAGGGGTCTGTCCCTCCGGCGGAGGGCTTGCCGCTGGCCTCCGCCCTTCCCGGCAGCAGGCATACCGCCGTCAGGCAGACCAGCATCCACAGGGTCAGCCGCCGCAGGCGGATACTGCACTTCTTCCTCGCAGGTTCTCCTCCCCGTATGGGGTCACGTCCGCAGGGTGGATCGGCTCAGCATCCCGGCCGCCTCCTCCGCCGACAGGTCATAGTGCCAGAACAGTCGGTAGTACTCCTGTGCCACAGCCGTCATGTCGTAGTCATACAGCTGGGGGTACAGCAGATTCCCCAGCCACCAGATGCCCAGCACCCGGTTCACCGACGGCGGGGAACTCATCCAGTCGTAGGGCAGGCCCGGTATCTCGTAGTACCGCCCCTGCTGCACGGCGGTGAGACCCGCCCAGTCCCCTTCCGTCAGGGTATCGTAGGGGCCGCCGGAGGCCAGCAGAATAACATCCGGCTCCACGGCGTATACCTCCTCCAGACTGACGGTGGTACCGCCGCCCCGGTTGGTAACTTCTTCCGGGATGATGGCGTTCACCGCTCCCACAAGGTCGATGACATCCGCCTGTACGGACCCGGCTGCGTTGCAGGCAAGGCCCGTGGAGCCGGTGCCGAAGAGCACCTTGAGTCGCTGAGACTCCGGGATTTTTGCGGCGTTGGTCTGGGCCATGGTGACAGTGCGGTCAATGAACTGCGCCAGTTCCTCCGCCTGCTCCTGCCGCCCCAGAATGTCCCCCAGCATCCGGTAGGCCGCCGCCATATCATCCAGATCCGCTTCGATGAAGATGGTGGGGATGCCCGTCTGCTTCTGAATGGTGTCCATGTCCTCGGCGATGCTGTCCTTGGCGTCGCCCAAGTCGATAATGAGCTGGGGCTGGGCGGCGATGAGGGACTCCATATTCAGGCTGGCCTTGCTGCCGTAGAACTGGCCGAAGGTGGGCAGATACCGCATCTCCTCCGGAAAATAGGACATCTGTGCCGTGCTGGGGCTGCTGCTGAGCCCCACAAGCAGGTCATAGGCCACCGGCATCAGGATCATCTGGGCTGTGGAGCCGCTGGGTGCGATGCGGGTGATCTCGGCAGGGATCTCCACCTGCCGTCCGGCGGAGTCGGTGATCATCCGGGTCTCCACCCCTTTCAGGGGGTCGTAGCCCGTCTGCTTGCCGCCGCAGCCAACCAGCAGGCACAGGCACAGCGCCAGTACCAGCGATATCCACCGCTTTCCACTCGTTCTCTTCACCGTTTTTTCCTCCGTTATCCTCATTTGCATATCACGCTCGTCGAAAAGAGCGCCGCACCATGGCGGCAGTCTTTTCTATCGTAAGTTTATTGTACCATCTGCCCCGGCAAAAGAAAATATCCTTTTCGCAAAGCAGAACATAATTCCGTATGGCGGAACGCCCTACGCATGATAGCCCAGCTCCCGGCTGAGACTCCCGGCGGCGGCGCAGACCATGTCCACCGCCTCCTCGAACTCCCCGGAGGCAACATGGCGAAACAGGCCCACCACCGTCAGGGTGTAGCGCATCTGCCCCTCCCGGTCGAACACCGGAGCCGACACGGACCGCAAGCCGATCTTGTACTCGCCGTTTTCGATGGCGCAGCCCTTCCGGCGGATGTGTTCCAGCTCTTCCAGCAGATCCGACAGGGTCACGATGGTATGGGGGGTAAAGGGATCCATGCCCTGGCCGTTCATCAGATAGCGCACCGTGGCATCCGGCAGCTGGGACAGCAGCAGCTTCCCCTGCGACGTGGCGTGAAGGGGCGTACGGCCACCGATCTCCGATGCCACCTGGATCCCCGTGCCGCTGACCCGCTGGTCGATGACCACGATGTTGCTGCCCTCCACGCAGGAGAGCAGGGCCGTATACTGAGTCTGTTGGGCCAGCCGCTCCAAATGGGGACGGGCGCAGCGGGTGATCTCCCACGCAGCGGACACACCGCAGCCCCACTCGAACAGCTTTGTCCCCAAGTAGTACCGGCCATCCGACTCCTGCCGGATGCAGCCGTAGCTCCGCAGGGTGGCCAGCAGCGAGTGGATGGTGCTCTTGGGGTAGCCGGAGGCCTGACTCAGCGCCTGAAGGGTCATGGGGACCCGGCTCCGGTTCAGCAGCTCCAGCAGCTCCAGTGCCTTGCCCAGCGACCGCACGCTTCCCTTTTCCTGCGGCATCATACGTCCTCCTTCCGCCGGGGGATGGGCCGAAAGTCCGGCTTTCCCGGCAAGCTGCCGGGCAGCCCTCGCTCCATAGGCGGCGGTGGTGGCACCTCGTCGTCCCGCTCCCCGGCATAGAAGGCCCGGTTGTTCTCCACCAGCTCCGCCAGCGTCACCGGACGATAGCGGTTCACGTCCACCCCGGCATTCAGCACACGGGGCAGCTGCCGCAGCAGCTCATAGTCCCGGCCCCGTCCGTGGTGGAGGTGTCCGTGGATCATGTAGCCCCGCTTGTGGTACAGCATGGGATAGTGGCACAGGAGGATGTGCGTCTCCCCGTCGTCGATCTCGTTGAAGTCCGTCACCATCTCGAACCAGCGGTACAGCCGCCCGGCGTCCTCATAGCCGGTGTCGTGGTTGCCACGGATCAGGTGCTTATGGCCCGACAGCCGCTCCAGCAGCTCTCCCGGCACCCGGCCGCCGTTCCAGCCGATGTCTCCCACCAGATAGACGGTGTCCTCCGGACCCACGGTGTCGTTCCAGTTTTTCACCAGTGCCTCGTCCATCTCCTCTACGGTGGCAAAGGGCCGGGAGGGAAGCAGCGGTGCATAGTGAAAGTGCAGATCGGCGGTATAGTAGATCATGGTGCTCTCCCTTCTCCGGCGGATATTTTTCTCTATCATACCGTCTCCGCCGGTCTGCGTCAAGAGTTCATTCCGTATGGCGGAATTTTTCTGCGTTTTTTCGGCCTCAGATTCCGCTATGCCGTCGAAATGACCAATTCCCCGGAAATGGGCCAGCGCAGCCCATCGGGAAAAGCCTCCGTTTCCGGACAGAAAAAAGAGCGCCCCCCAGGGCGCTCTTTTCAACACGTTATGATAGGGATTGCTTACTCCTCCGTCTCGGCGGCAGGCTCTTCCGCAGGCATGGTCTCCTCCATGGATACGCTGTCGGCAGCGCCCTCCTCAGGCACCAGCTCCTCAGCGAAATGGCGGTAGGCGTTCAGGCCGGCGCCGGCGGGGATCAGCTTACCGATGATGACGTTCTCCTTCAGGCCCACCAGATGGTCCACCTTGCCCTTGATGGCGGCCTCGGTCAGAACCTTGGTAGTCTCCTGGAAGGAGGCAGCGGACAGGAAGGAATCCGTGGCCAGAGATGCCTTGGTGATACCCATCAGCAGTTGAGTATAGGTAGCCTCCTGCAGCGGCTCACCGGTCTCGGCGTTGACCTCACCGGCGGCGATGCGGGCCCGCACCTTGGCGTTCTCGTCCTCCACCTCCAGCACGTCGGCCATGGCGCCGGACAGCAGACCGGTGGCGTCATTGGCGTCCTCCACACGGACCTTGCGCATCATCTGGCGGACAATGACCTCGATGTGCTTATCGTTGATGTCCACGCCCTGCTGACGGTACACCTTCAGGACCTCCTGAATGAGGTAGTTATGCACCGCCGAAGCGCCACGGATCCGCAGCACATCGTGGGGATTCAGTGCGCCGTCCTGCAGCTGGCGGCCCTTCTCGATGACCTCGCCGTCCCGCACCTGCAGACCGGTGTGGGGCATGGAGTAGGTCCGGGTATCGCCGTCGTCAGCGGTGACGATGATGTTCAGCAGGCTGCCCTTGGTGGCATCCTCGAAGCGAACCTTACCGGCGATCTCCGACAGGGTGGCCATCTTCTTGGGCTTGCGGGCCTCGAACAGCTCCTCCACTCGGGGAAGACCCTGAGTGATATCGCCGCCGGCCACGCCGCCGGTATGGAAGGTACGCATGGTCAGCTGGGTACCGGGCTCACCGATGGACTGTGCGGCGATGATGCCGACGGCCTCGCCGGGTCCCACCGGCTTGGAGGTGGCCAAGTTCATGCCGTAGCACTTGGCGCAGATACCGCTGTGGGCCTTGCAGGTCAGCACGGTGCGGATCTCGGCGGAGTGGATATCGAACTTCTCCAGCAGGGCGGCGTCGTCCTCGGTCATCATGTGATCCTTGGAGATCAGCACCTCGTCGGTGCCGGGCTTCAGGATATCCCGCACCGGGAAGCGGCCCTTGACACGCTCGGAGAACTTCTCGATGACCTGGCCGTTCTCGCTGATCTCGGACACCACGATGCCCTTGTCCACGCCGCAGTCATCCTCACGGATGATGACATCCTGGCACACGTCCACCATGCGGCGGGTCAGATAACCGGAGTCTGCGGTACGCAGAGCCGTATCGGCCAGACCCTTACGGGCGCCACGGGAGGAGGTGAAGTAGTCCAGCACGGACATACCCTCACGGAAGTTTGCCTTGATGGGGATCTCGATGGTCTTACCGGCGGTGTTGGCCATCAGGCCACGCATACCGGTCAGCTGACGGATCTGCTTCATGGAGCCACGGGCGCCGGAGTCGGCCATCATGAAGATGGGGTTATACTTATCCAGGCTGGCGGTCAGGGCGTCGGTAACGTCGTTGGTGGTCTTTTCCCACTCACGCACCACCAGCTTGTAGCGCTCCTCGTCGGTGATGAAGCCCATGTTGTACTGGTCCTCGATATCCACCACTCGCTGCTCCGTCTCGGCAATGAGGGAATACTTCTTCTCAGGCACCGTCATATCCGCAATGGAGATGGTGATGGAGCCACGGGTGGAGTACTTATAGCCGGTGGCCTTGATGTTGTCCAGCACCTCGGCGGCGATGGTAAAGCCGTACTGCTTGATGGTGCGGTCCACGATCTTGCCCAGCAGCTTCTTGCCGCAGGTCTCGGTGATCTCGTAGTCGAAGAACTTATCGGAGGGCGTACCGTCCTCGTTGAAGCGCTTGACAAAGCCCAGATCCTGAGGGATGTTGCGGTTGAAGATGATCCGGCCGGGAGTAGCCCGCACCACATGGCGCAGCGTCTCGCCGCCCAGTTTCTTCTCCACCCGCACCCACACGGGCTGGTGGATGCCGATGATGTGCTCGTTGTAGGCCATCAGCACCTCGTCCTCATCCCGGTAGACGTTGAGGCGGTTCTGCTCCTTCTCCTCGTCGGTGAGCTCGTCATAGCTCTTACCGGCCAGTGCAAAGTCGATGCCCTCGGGCCAGAACTCGTCGTTGGTCATCTGGCACATACCGTTTTCAAACCGCTCGAAGGTCAGATAGTAGGAGCCCAGCACCATATCCTGCGTAGGCACGGTGACGGGGCCGCCGTCCTGGGGACGCAGCAGGTTGTTGGCCGACAGCATCAGCAGACGAGCCTCGGCCTGAGCCTCGGCGGACAGGGGGACGTGGATCGCCATCTGGTCGCCGTCGAAGTCGGCGTTGAAGGCGGTGCAGTTCAGGGGGTGCAGCTTCAGAGCACGGCCTTCCACCAGCACCGGCTCGAAGGCCTGAATGCCCAGACGGTGCAGCGTAGGCGCACGGTTGAGCATCACGGGGTGATCCTTGATGATCTCGTCCAGAGCGTCCCACACCTCGGTGCGGCCCTTATCCACCATCTTCTTGGCGGACTTGATGTTGTTGGCGGAGCCATCCTCCACCAGCTTCTTCATGATGAAGGGGCGGAACAGCTCCACGGCCATCTCCTTGGGTACGCCGCACTGGTAGATCTTCAGCTCAGGGCCCACCACGATAACGCTTCGGCCGGAGTAGTCCACACGCTTGCCCAGCAAGTTCTGGCGGAAGCGGCCCTGCTTGCCCTTGAGCATATCGCTCAGAGACTTGAGGGCACGGTTATTGGCGCCGGTGACGGGACGTCCACGGCGGCCGTTGTCGATGAGGGCATCCACGGCCTCCTGCAGCATCCGCTTTTCGTTGCGGACGATGATGTCGGGGGCGTTGAGCTCCATCAGGCGCTTGAGGCGGTTATTGCGGTTGATGACCCGGCGATACAGGTCGTTGAGGTCAGAGGTAGCGAACCGGCCGCCGTCCAGCTGCACCATGGGGCGCAGCTCCGGGGGGATCACCGGCAGCACGTCGATGACCATCCACTCCGGCTTGTTGCCGGACAGGCGGAAGGCATCCACCACCTCCAGCCGCTTCACCACACGGGCCTTCTTCTGGCCGGAGACGGTTTTCAGCTCGGCGTGGAGCTGCTGGCTCAGGCCCTCCAGATCCACCTGCTGCAAAAGCTTCTTCACAGCCTCGGCGCCCATACCGGCATCGAAGTCGTCCTCGTACTTCTCCCGCATATCCCGGTATTCCTTCTCGGAGAGGATCTGGTTCTTCACCAGCGGCGTCTCGCCGGGATCGGTGACGATATAGGCGGCGAAGTACAGCACCTTCTCCAGAATGCGGGGGCTGATGTCCAGCAGCAGGCCCATCCGGGAGGGGATACCCTTGAAGTACCAGATATGGCTGACGGGGGTGGCCAGCTCGATATGGCCCATGCGCTCACGGCGTACCTTGGCCCGTGTGACCTCCACGCCGCAGCGGTCGCAGATCTTGCCCTTATAGCGGATCTTCTTATACTTGCCGCAGTGGCACTCCCAGTCCTTGGTGGGCCCGAAGATGCGCTCACAGAACAGGCCGTCCCGCTCCGGCTTCAGGGTGCGGTAGTTGATGGTCTCCGGCTTCTTCACCTCGCCGTAGGACCACTCACGGATCATTTCCGGAGAAGCGATTCCGATTTTAATGGCGTCAAATGTTGCGTAACTCATAGTATGCTGCTCCTCCTGTCCTTAAAATTCTTCCCCGTCGCCGTCGTAGGAAGCGTCCACTTCCTCGTCGGCCACGTAGTCAAAGCCCGCATCCGCCAGCTCGTTGTCGTCGGCATAGCGGTTCTGGCGCTCGTCGTCGGCATCCATCCGGGCCAGATTGAAGGTATCCAGAGCGTCCTCGTCCTCCTTCAGCTCGATCTGGTTGCCGTCCTCGTCCAGCACCTGAATATCCAGGCACAGGGACTGCAGCTCCTTCACCAGCACCTTAAAGGACTCCGGCACGCCGGGGGTCGGCACGTTGTGGCCCTTGACGATGGCCTCGTAGGTGCGGACACGGCCCGTCACATCGTCGGACTTGACGGTGAGGATCTCCTGCAGGGTGTAGCTGGCGCCGTAGGCCTCCAGCGCCCACACCTCCATCTCACCGAAGCGCTGGCCGCCGAACTGGGCCTTGCCGCCCAGAGGCTGCTGGGTCACCAGAGAGTAGGGGCCGGTGGAACGGGCGTGGATCTTATCATCCACCAGATGGTGCAGCTTCAGGAAGTACACATAGCCCACCGTGACCTTGTTGTCAAAGCGCTCGCCGGTGCGGCCGTCGTACAGCCAGCTCTTGCCCTCCGGGTCCAGACCCGCCAGCTGCAAAGCCTCGGAAATATCCTTATCGGTGGCGCCGTCGAAAATGGGGGTAGCCACCTTCCAGCCCAGCGTCTTGGCGGCATAGCCCAGATGGACCTCCAGCACCTGACCGATGTTCATACGGGAGGGAACGCCCAGGGGGTTCAGCACGATATCCAGCGGCGTGCCGTCGGGCAGGAAGGGCATATCCTCCTGAGGCAGCACACGGGACACGACGCCCTTGTTGCCGTGACGGCCGGCCATCTTGTCGCCCACCTGGATCTTGCGGCGCTGAGCAATATAGACACGGACCACCTGATTCACGCCCGGCCCCAGCTCGTCGCCGTTTTCACGGGTAAATACCTTGGCATCCACGATGATGCCGCTCTCGCCGTGAGGCACCTTCAGGGAGGTATCACGCACCTCACGGGCCTTCTCGCCGAAGATGGCCCGCAGCAGGCGCTCCTCAGCGGTGAGGTCGGTCTCGCCCTTGGGGGTGACCTTACCCACCAGAATGTCCCCGGCGTGGACCTCGGCACCCACCCGGATGATGCCCCGCTCGTCCAGATCCTTCAGAGCATCCTCGCCCACGTTGGGGATGTCACGGGTGATCTCCTCAGGCCCCAGCTTGGTGTCACGGGCGTCGATCTCATATTCCTCGATATGAATGGAGGTATACACATCCTCCTTCACCAGCCGCTCGTTGAGCAGCACGGCGTCCTCGTAGTTGTAGCCTTCCCACGTCATGAAGCCCACCAGAATGTTGCGGCCCAGAGCGATCTCGCCCTCCTGCGTGGCAGGGCCGTCGGCCAGCACCGTGGGATCGTCGCCGCCGTGGACCCGCTCGCCCACGGAAACGATGGGCTTCTGGTTGATGCAGGTGCCGTGGTTGGAGCGCAGGAACTTGATGAGCTTATAGTCCTTGGTCTCGCCGGCGTCATACTTGACGGACACGTTGGTAGCGTCCACCTTGGTGACGATACCGTCGCCCTCGGCCAGCACCGCCACAGCGGAGTCCAGGCAGATCTTATGCTCCATACCGGTGCCCACGATGGGGGCCTCCGGCCGCAGCAGAGGCACGGCCTGCCGCTGCATATTGGCGCCCATCAGCGCACGGTTGGCGTCGTCGTTGGGCAGGAAGGGGATCATGGCCGTAGCGATGGACACCATCATACGGGGGGAGATATCCATATAGTCCACGTACTCCGGCTCCACCTGAATGGTCTCGTCCTGATGGCGGCAGGTAATACGGGGCCCGATGAGGCAGCCGTTCTCGTCCACCGGCTCGGCGGCCTGGCAGACGATGTACTGATCCTCCACGTCGGCGGTCATGTAGGTGATCTCGTCGGTGACATGGCCGGAGGGATGCTCCACCCGGCGGAAGGGGGCCTCGATGAAGCCGTACTCGTTGACCCGTGCATAGGTGGCCAGATAGGAGATCAGGCCGATGTTGGGGCCTTCAGGCGTCTCGATGGGGCACATACGGCCATAGTGGCTGTAATGCACGTCACGGACCTCCATGTTGGCACGCTCACGGGACAGACCGCCGGGGCCCAGAGCGGACAGACGCCGCTTGTGGGTCAGCTCCGCCAGTGGGTTGGTCTGATCCATGAACTGGCTCAGGGGGCTGGAGCCGAAGAACTCCTTGATAGCCGCCGTAACGGGCCGAATATTGATGAGGCTCTGGGGCGTGACGATATCCAGATCCTGAATGGTCATGCGCTCCCGGATGACACGCTCCATGCGGCTAAAGCCGATACGGAACTGGTTTTGCAGCAGCTCGCCCACGCAGCGCAGGCGGCGGTTGCCCAGATGGTCGATATCATCTTTGGTGACCAGCCCGTGAGCCAGAGCGTTCATATAGTTGATGGAGGCCAGAATGTCGTCCACGATGATGTGCTTGGGTACCAGATCGTCGGCGTGGAGCTTGCACTGCTCCATCAGTTCCTCGCCGCTGTACTGGCCCAGCAGCTCCTGCAGCACATCGAAGCGCACCCGCTCCTTGATGCCGCAGCACTCCTTGGGATCGAAATCCACGTAGCGGCTCATGTCGCACATCCGGTTGGTGAACACCCGGATCACATCGCCGCTGTCCAGCTTCACGGAGACCTCCGCCACGCCGATGGCGTCCAGCTCCCGGCACTCTGCGCCGGTGAGGACGTGGCCCTCGTCGAAGAGGATCTCTCCGGTGGCGGGGTCGGCCACAGGCATAGCCAGCTGCTGGCCCTTGGCCAGCGTCCACAGGGTCAGCTTCTTATTGAACTTATACCGGCCCACGATGCTCAGATCGTACCGCCGGGGATCGAAGAACAGGTTCTGCATCAGGGTCTCGGCGGAGTCCAGCGTGGGAGGCTCGCCGGGGCGCAGCTTGCGGTAGATCTCCAGCATGGCGTCCTCATACGTCTTGCAGGCGTCCTTCTCCAGAGTCACCACGATGCGGGGATCGTCACCGAAGCGGTCCATGATCTCGCTGTCGGTCTTGAGGCCCAGCGCACGGATCAGGCAGGTGATGGGCAGCTTCCGGTTCTTATCAATGCGGACCCAGAACACCTCGCTGGTGTCGGTCTCATACTCCAGCCATGCGCCACGGTAGGGGATGACGGTGGAGGTCAGCAGGGGCAGATCGGTCTTGAGGTCGATCTCCTTGCCGTAGTAGATGCCGGGGGAGCGGACGATCTGGCTGACCACCACACGCTCGGCGCCGTTGATGACAAAGGTGCCGGAGTGGGTCATCAGGGGGAAATCACCCATGAAGATCTCCTGCTCCTTGATTTCGCCCGTCTCCTTGTTCCGCAGCCGCACACTGACCTTCATGGGGGCGGCATACGTGGCGTCACGGGCCTTGCACTCCTCCACGTCATACTTGGGCTTCTCGTCCATGCTGTAATCGATGAAGCTCAGCTCCAGATTACCGGCATAGTCCGTGATGGAGGCTACATCCGCAAACACCTCCCGCAGGCCGGTGTCCAGAAACCACTTGTAGGATTTCTTCTGGATCTCCAGCAGGTCGGGCATCGCCATGACTTCCTCGTGTCTGGCAAAATTCTTTCGCAGGGTCTTGCCATAGTACTTGTCCTTGGCCATCTTCAACACTCACGCCTTTCTTTTAGCTTTTTAACATCCTCTTACACATCCACGCCGCCTGTCCCGGCCTCCGCAGGGACCGTCTCCGGCACAGGCTCTCCCCCGCCAAGGGGCGCCGCCTTCGTTGTGATACGCACGGGTCAGTTGTCCGTTTTCTGCCGTTCCCGCTTGTAATTTCCGCCGAAAGCTGGTATCATACACTTACGGATGAGATGGGAATATGGCCCCACTATCCGAATATAAGCGTCTTATTGTACCAAATGCTTCTGCGTTTGTCAACCCCTTCCGACTCGATTTTTCTTCGGGCCGGTTTTTTTGCTGCCGCAGACCGGAAAATGCCCCGCACAAGCACATATAACAAACAGGCGGGCAGCCCGATGGGCCGCCCGCCTGTTTGTTATTTATTATGATATCATATGGCGTCTCAGCACAGCTTAGCGCCGGCGGGGATAGCGTCGTCCAGCAGCAGCAGGTGCAGCTTCTCCTCCCCCCGCTCCTTATGAACGGCGGAGATCAGCATCCCGCAGCTGGGGATGCCCATCATCTTCCGGGGCGGCAGGTTCAGAATGGCCACGGCGGTCTTGCCGATGAGCTGCTCCGGCTCATAGTAGTGCCGGATGCCGGAGAGGATGACCCGATCCGTGCCGGAGCCGTCGTCCAGCGTAAACTTCAGCAGCTTGTCGCTCTTTTTCACCGGCTCGCAGTTCTTGATCTTCACCGCCCGCAGGTCGGACTTGCAGAAGGTGTCAAAGTCCACCTTCTCCTCCGTGTAGGGCTCCACCTCCAGCGCCGGCAGCGCCGCCTTGCGCTGCTGGGCCTCCAGCTCCTCCAGCTCTGCCAGCGCCTTTTCGGCGTCGATACGGGGAAACAGGGCCTCGCCCTTGTGGACCGTGGCATCCGGGCGCAGGGAACCCCATACGTTGGCCTTCTCCCATGTCCGGCAGCCCTCACAGGCGCCGATCTGGTCGAAGATCTTCTCGGCGCTCTCCGGCATAAAGGGCGTCAGCAGCGTGGCGCAGATGCGGATGGTCTCCAGCAGATGATACATCACCGTAGCCAGCCGCACCCGGTTGGCGGGATCCTTGGCCAGCGCCCACGGGGCGTTCTCGTCGATATACTTGTTGGCCCGCTGGATGGTCTTGAACACCTGCTCCAGCGCATTCTGGAACTGGAAGCGCTCCATCTCCGCCTCATAGCGATCCCGGAGGGTAGAGGCCATGGTCCTCAGCTCCGTATCCGGCTCGCCCTCCTGCCGCTCCGTGGGCAGGGTGCCGCCGAAGTATTTCTCCACCATGGCGGTGGTGCGGCTCACCAGATTGCCCAGATCGTTAGCCAGATCGATGTTGATGGTCTGGATCAGCAGTTCATTGGAGAAATTGCCGTCGCTGCCGAAGGGGAAGGTCCGCAGCAGGAAGAACCGCAGGGCATCCACGCCGAACTTCTCCGCCAGCAGATAGGGATCCACCACATTGCCCTTGGACTTGGACATCTTGCCGCCGTCCAGCAGCAGCCAGCCGTGGCCGTAGACCTTCTTGGGCAGGGGCATCTCCATGCTCATGAGCATGGCCGGCCAGATGATGGAGTGGAAGCGCACGATCTCCTTGCCCACGAAGTGGACATCGGCGGGCCAGTACTTCTCATAGTCGTCATACTTGTCATTCAGGAAGCCCAGCGCCGTGGTGTAGTTGAACAGGGCGTCCACCCACACATAGACCACGTGGCCGGGATCGAAGTCCACCGGGATGCCCCAGGAGAAGCTGGTGCGGCTGACGCACAGGTCCTCCAGACCGGGCTTGATGAAGTTGTTGACCATCTCGTTGACACGGCTCCGGGGCTCCAGAAAATCCGTGTCCTCCAGCAGGTGACGCACCCGGTCGGCGTACTTGCTCAGCCGGAAGAAGTAGGCCTCCTCCTCGGCGTCCGTCACCTCACGGCCGCAGTCGGGGCATTTGCCGTCCACCAGCTGGCTCTCGGTCCAGAAGCTCTCGCAGGGCTTGCAGTACTTGCCCCGGTAGGTTCCCTTATAGATATCCCCCTTGTCATACATCTTCCGGAAGATCTTCTGGATGGAGGCCACATGATAGTCGTCGGTGGTGCGGATGAACCGGTCGTTGGAGATGTTCATCAGCTTCCATAGGTCGAGGATCCCTCTGGGGCCCTCCACGATCTCATCCAGAAACTCCTTGGGGGTCTTGCCTGCGGCCTTGGCCTTGTCCTCGATCTTCTGGCCATGCTCATCGGTGCCGGTGAGGAACATGACATCGCAGCCGGTGAGCCGCTTATAGCGGGCCATGGCGTCGGTGGCCACCGTGCAGTAGGTGTGTCCGATGTGGAGCTTGTCGGAGGGGTAGTAGATAGGTGTGGTAATATAGAACTTCTTCTTTTCCATGGGTGGATATCTCCTTTTCCGCCGTCCCGAATGGAAGGACGGCTTAAAATTACAGGCACAGAACCGCCATCGTCCGGGCAAAGAAAAAGCGCCGCAGCGGCGCACGGAGCCACGGGCCGGGACGATAGACACGTTCAGTTTATCCCATGCCGCCCGGTCTGTCAACCGCTTTGTTGCTTTTCCCGCGGAAACACGGTATAATATTAGAAAATCCCGCCGAAAACAGGAGGAATCCCCTATGAAGCTGGTAAGCTGGAACGTCAATGGCCTGCGGTCGTGCCTGACCAAGGGCTTTCTGGAATATGTGAAAAACGAGGACCCGGACATCCTCTGCCTGCAGGAGACCAAGCTCCAGCCGGAGCAGGCGGTGTTCGATCTGGAGGGCTATCACCGCTACTTTCACTCCGCCGATAAAAAAGGCTACTCCGGCACGGCGGTGCTGACCAAGGAGGAGCCCCTGTCCGTCACCTACGGCTTCGGAGCGGATATCCACCGCCACGAGGGCCGGGTCATCACGGCGGAGTACCCGGACTTCTATCTGGTGTGCTGCTATACCCCCAACAGTCAGGACGGGCTGAAGCGGCTCCCCTACCGGATGCAGTGGGAGGACGATCTGCGGGCGTATCTTCTGGAGCTGGACAGGAAAAAGCCCGTGGTGTACTGCGGCGACCTGAACGTGGCCCATCAGGAGATGGACCTGAAAAATCCCAAGACCAACCGCCAAAACCCCGGCTTCTCCGACCAGGAGCGAGCGAAAATGACCCGGCTGCTGGAAAGCGGCTTTGCCGACACCTTCCGCACCCTGCACCCGGAGGAGGTCACCTACTCCTGGTGGAGCTACCGCTTCCATGCACGGGAGAAGAACGCCGGCTGGCGCATCGACTACTTCATCGTGTCCCGGCGGCTGCTGCCCTGCGTGACGGACGCCGCCATCCGCACGGAGGTCTACGGCAGCGACCACTGCCCCGTGGTCCTGCAGCTGGACACCTCCTCCGGGCAGGCGTAAGTGCCGCTCGGCCTCCCGCCTGTCAATGCCGGCAAAAAATAAACAGGATTTCCTGCAAAAAAGTGCTGCAAAATGGTGAAAAATGCCATTTACGGAGGTTTTGGCCGGTGTTATAATCAATTCGTTAAAAAAAGAGCAAACGATACACGCATACAGGAGGTATGTCTTATGTCTTACAGAATTCTGACCATCGATCCCGGCTCCACGTCCACCAAGATCGGCGTGTTTGACGACGAGAAGATGCTGTTTGAGGAGAACCTGCACCACTCTGCCGAGGAGCTGGCCCAGTTCGAAACCATTCCCCAGCAGGAGGCCTTCCGCCGCCGGCTGGTCCTGAAGGCGCTGGAGGAGCACCATATCCCGCTGGAGAGCCTCAGCGCCGTGTGCGGCCGGGGCGGCGTTCTCAAGCCTGTCCACGGCGGTACTTACCTCACCACCGATGCCATGATCGACACCCTGAAAAAGGGTCCCTACGGCCACCATGCCAGCAATCTGGGCGGCCTGCTGGCCCGTGAGATCGGTTCGGCACTACACATCCCCTCCTACATCGTGGATCCCCCCGTGGTGGATGAACTGGCGCCTCTGGCCCGCTACTCCGGCCACCCCCTCATCACCCGCCGCAGCATTTTCCACGCCCTGAACCAGAAGGCCGTGGCCAAGCGCTACGCCAAGGAGATCGGCAAGCCCTATGAGTCCCTGAACCTCATCGTCTGCCACATGGGCGGTGGCGTGTCCGTGGGCGCTCACGTCAAGGGTGAGGTGGTGGACACCGGCAATGCTCTGGAGGGCGAGGGTCCCTTCTCCCCGGAGCGGTCCGGGACGCTGCCCAGCGGCGCACTGGTGGATCTGTGCTTCAGCGGCAAGTATACCCAGCAGGAGATTCGCCGCATGATCACCGGCAACGGCGGTCTGCTGGCCTACACCGGCTCCACGGATATGCAGGAGCTGATGCGCCGGGCCGCCACCGACGCCAAGGTGCGGGAGGTTATCGACGCCTTCCACTACCGGGTCGCCAAGGAGATCGGTGCTATGGCCGCCGCCATGAAAGGGCAGGTGGATCAGATCATCCTTACCGGCGGCATTGCCCACGGTCAGGAGACGGTGGACGCCCTGAAGGGCTACGTCAGCTGGATCGCACCGGTGACGGTGTACCCCGGCGAGGGCGAGCTGCTGGCGCTGGCGGAGGGCGCTCTGCGGGTACTGCGAGGCGAGGAGACCGCCAAAATCTACGAATAAGCCTTCTCATTCCGGACACGGGGTCTGCGGCGCTGCCGCAGACCCCGTGTTTTTATATGCATTCCGATGGTCTGTCCATCGCCCTCTTTATCACAAATCAACCGTTTGTGTCAAATTTTGACCGTTTGTGCCAAAGCCGTTGCGGCGGCGGAGGCATCCCGATAGAATGTAGGTGTCGTAATATGCCCTGCCGATACCGGCAGGCAGGCAAATGGAATTGATAAGGAGATGATCGAATGCACTTGCGCAGTAAGACCGTGCAGCAGCTCCTGTCGGTGATCCTGTCGGTAGTCATGGTCCTATCCATGCTGCCGATGGAGGTCCTGGCTCAGGAGACGCCGCCGGTGACCACTCCCATGGACCTGACCGCCATCACGGAGGATACCTCCGGCGACGGCTGGTCGTGGACACAAAGCACCAAGACCCTGACCCTCACGGGCCTGACCCTGACGGTCAGCGACGACAGCACCCATGCGCTGATCCTGCCCGACGGGGCCACCATCGATCTGGCCGACGGTACCGCCAGCACCCTCACCGGCGGCAGCAGATCCACCGTATACAGCAGCGGCGAGGTGAAGCTGCGCGGCAGCGGCAGCCTGACGGTCTATGGCCGGGGCTGGCGCAGCGCCACGCTGGATATGTTCATCCCCGGCACGCTGACGGTGGAGTATGACGACCCCGACGGCGGTGCCGTGCTCAAGACCGACGAGGGTACCGAGGGCGCAGCCATCTGCGCCAACGTCACGCTGGATAACGGCATCCTCCGGGCCACCGGTCCGGACTTTGCCTCCGCCGACGACGGCAGCAGCGTCGGCCTCCGGGGCCGCCTCACCACCCACGGCAGCTCCGTGGAGGCCCAGCTCACCGCCCGCACCGGCTATGCCAGCTATGGTCTGTACTTCGACAAGCAGGGCAGTGGCCGGGGCGACACCTGGACCATGGGACTGGGCAAGGTGACCGCCGCCGCAGGCCACGCCCTGAGTCGATACAGCTACGGCCTGTACGTGGATTACAGCTCCGTCAATGCGCTGGAGCTGGACGGCACTCAGCTGACGGCCATGGGCGGCGAGAGTGACCAGTACGGCAGTCAGGGCGTATTCGCCGGCGAGGAGATCATCGTCAAGAACGGCGCCACCGTCACCGCCACCGGCGGACAGGTCAACAGCTCCTATGAGAGCGTCGGCTTCAATGCCGTCAGCTGGCTCACCGTGTCCGGAGAGAGCTCCAGGGTGCTGGGCTACGGCGGCACCTCCGTCAAGGGCGATTCCAAGGGTGTCCGATGCGACAGCCGCTTCACTCTCACCGACGGCTGCGTCTTCGGTCAGGGCGGCGTGTCCTGCACCAGCTCCAGAAATGTGGGCGTCGAGTTCAAGCGTCTCATTATGGAAAGCGGCAAGCTGGAGGGCATCTCCGGCAGCCCCGACTCGTCGTACCAGACCTGGGGCGGCCAGTTTAACGCCTACGGCCTTTACTGCACCGGCACCGCCAAGATCACCGGCGGTGAGCTGATCGGCACCGCCAACGGCACGGACCGGGAACTGGACTACAGCGCCTACGGCTTCTACGGAAGCAATGAGCTGACCATGAGCGGCGGCACCCTCCGGGCCACCACCGGCGACGCCCCTAACGCCAGTTCCGGGACACTGGCGGCCCTCAGCGTGGTCTCCAACAAGTCCAAGACCCAGCTCAGCGGCGGCACCATCTACGCCAGAGCCGGTGTCTCCAACGATGACCGCAGCTACGGTATGCGGATCCTCGGCACCGGCTCTACCCTCACCATGACCAATACCGAGGACGCCGCCCAGCCCCTGAGTCTCTACGTCACCGGCCGGAACATGGCCCTTTACGCCACTGCTCTGGCAGACGGCGGCCTCCTGCCGGAGATCACCGCCTCCTCCGCCTACGATGCCGAGGCCGACACCCTCACCGATGGCTACACCTTCTCCAACAAGCAATACCGGAAGGACGGCACGGCGGCCCTGTCCCTGTCCGCAGCCGCCTGCCTCCACAGCGCCAGCGATGATACCGGCCTGTGTACCAAGTGCGGCAAGCGGGTATACGAGGCTGTGCTGCTGACGGACGGTGCCGTCACCCAGCGCTATGCCGCCGCCGGCGAAGCCTTCACCGCCGCCCAGACGGAGGAGCATCAGGGCTGCACCCTGCGGCTGCTGACAGATCTCATCGACGACAGCCAGCCTCTGGTCCACGACCCGGTGGTGACCATCACCGGCGGTCGGTTCACGCTGGACCTCCGCAACCACACCATAGCGGGCAAGACCTCCGACGATAAGGAGGGCGTCGTCACCGTCACCGGCGGCCAGCTCCGCATCGAAAACGGCACGCTGGAGAACCTCTGCACCGGCAACGGCAGCAAGGCCCAGGCCCTGACCCTTCTTGGCACCGACACCCATGTGACGCTGGCCAATGTCACCGCCATCGGGGCCACGCCCCCCAACGGCGACACCAGCGCCTCCGTCTATGCCCCCGACGGCGCCCGTCTCACCATCGAAAGCGGCGAGTTCACCGGCCGGGTTGCCGGCACCTACGCCTCTGCTCCGACGGAGACGCCCCACGTCTCCATCGCCGGAGGCACCTTCCACAACGGCCTGTCCTACTCCATCCACGAGACGGAGGCCAACGCCGCCACCCTTCTGGCCATTCTGAAGGAGGGCTATGCGCTGGCCCACGCCGACGGCACGCCGGTGGATCTGGGTACCGAGCCCTCCTTCAGCCGCTTCTCCGGCACCTATACGCTCAGCAGCGAGGTGCAGGTGGTGGCCCACACCCACAACGTCCGCAGCGGACGGCCGGGCTACTGCGGCTGCGGCTATGCCTGCCCCCACGACGGCCAGATGCCGGACAGCTACTTTACGCTGCCGCTTTGCTCCCTGTGCGGCGTCTCCTACGGCACTCCCCTCAAGGACCTGCGCACGCCCACCGGCAAGATCATCATCGATGAAAACAACTGGTGGCAGGACTTCCTGAACACCGTCACCTTCGGCCTATTCTTCCCCACCGGCGCCCGGTTCACCATCGAGGCTGCCGATGACAGCGTTGACCACGCCGGCTATGACCCCCAGCTCTACCCCGTGACGGTGGAGTATCTGGTGACGGATCAGCGCTATACCTCCGACAAGATAGGCGATCTTGCCCATCAGTTCCGGCCCTATCCCGGCAAGGCCGTGGCCCTGCCGGACGATCAGACCAGCATCGTCTATGCCAAGATCACCGACTGGGCGGGCAATGTCACCTATCTCAGCACCGATGACCTGACGGTGGACGCCACCGCCCCGGAGATCTCCTCCGATGTGGCCGAGAACCAAATTTACTGCCAGGACGGTCTCCGCATCGCCTTCCGGGATGACCATCTCAAGAGCGTCACCCTCAACGGCACGGAGATGACCTACGCCGCCGAGGACGGCTGGTATGTCCTCCGCCTCAGCGCCGTCTCCGGCTCTCAGGAGGGACAGCAGACCCTGACCGTCACCGACGAGGCCGGCAACGGCACCACCGTTCACTTCCAGTGGTACGCCGGTCACGGCTTTGACGATACCGGCCTGTGCAGTCACTGCGGCCTTCAGGCAGAGGCCCGGTGGAACGACGCTTTCTTCCCGCATCTGGAGGATGCGCTGACCTCCGCCGATGCCGACGAGGACGGCGCCCGTTTCACGTCGGTGGTCATGCTGACCAATGTCTCTCTGCCTGCCGATGCCTTCTCTCTGGACGGCATAAGAGCCGTGCTGGCGCTGGAGGGCCACACCCTGACCCTGTCGGCTCCCATGACGCTGGAGCAGAGCTCCGGCGACCTCACCATCCGTGACAGCACCAGCTCCGGCAAGATCACCGGTCAGGCACTGACGGTAAAGGGCGGCCGCCTGACGGTGGAGGCCGGCTGCTTTGAAAACACGCTGAACCTTCAGGCCTACAACGTGACCCTCTTCGGCGGCACCTTCGCCCGCATTACGTCGGAGGATGCCGCATATCCCCGTGCGGCTCTGCCCTTCCGCACTGCCTATCAGCAGGCGGACGGCCAGCTGATCCGCCGCAGTGACATCACGCCCACGCTGGAAAATGTCGCCGTGGTCTCCTGCCCCCACGATGAGATCGACGGCATCACCTGCCGCATCTGCGGCACCAAGATGGTGGCCAAGGTGGCTAAGGATGATACCCTCCGCTACTTCGCCGTCTTTGAGGACGCTGCCCAGTATGCCGCAGCGCTGGAGGGCTCCGCCATCACCCTGCTGAGGGATGCCCTCTGGAGCGGCATGGGCCTCCCCACCGGCACCTATACGCTGGATCTCAACGGCAAGACCCTCTCCGGCTCCAACGACCTGATGATCGACGCCAGTCTCACCATCTGTGACAGTCAGGGTGGCGGTAAGCTGTGGCGGGACGGCACCATTTTGGTGCTGGGCGGCCATGTCGCCATCACCGGCGGCCAGTTCAACCGGGTGTATCTGGCCTCCGACAGCGCTGATCTGTCCGTCACCGGCGGCACCTTCGCCCGCATCGCTTACAGCGGCGAGGATACCTCCCGCACGCCTCTGTTCTTCCCGGCGGAGGGCTATACCTTCCAAAAGGCCGACGGCAACTACGCCAATACCGGCGACGTGGTCATGGAGGAAAATCTCCGCTATCTGGAGGACGTCACCGTCACCACACCTCCCTTCACCATCACCCGTTACCCTGTGGACACGGACCTCTATCCCACCACCCCCGTCGGCTATCGGCCGGACTTCGTCACGGAGGTCACCTTCCACATCCCCGAGAGCAGCCCCACCATCGAGTTCCAGTGGTATCAGGTGGGCGATCCCGACCGGATCAAGAGCTACGGCAGTGCAGTGGCCTGGCAGAACCCCTTCACCCTCTATACCTTCATCGACGGGCCGGCCCAGTACTACGGCATCTTCTCCTACAAGGGCTATTCCGTCCGCACCGACGTTCTGACAGTACGGGAGCTGACCTGTGACCACCCCGGCGTGGATGCCGACAATCGGTGCAGCCAGTGCCGTGCGGAGGTAGCCGCCTCCGTGGAGCTGAACGGCTCCACCGGCTACTACCTGTCCCTGTCGGAGGCTCTGGCGTTGGCCCGGACCGATGCCTACCGTGGCTGCACCCTCACGGTTCTCCGCAGCAGCACCGATCCCATCTCCGTCAATAGCGGCTCCTTCACGCTGACGGCGGCGCAGGGCGTGATGCTGGGCGGCAAGGTGACGCTGGCCAAGGATGCCGCCGTCACCCTCTCCGGCGGCAGCTACACCAGCTCCGCCAGCATCTTCGGGCCCAACCGCATCGAAGGCGGCACCTTCTACGGTGCCGTGGCCCTGCAGGACGGCTCCTCCGTCTCCAGCGGCAGCTTCCTCGGCGCCGTCACCATCTCCGACACCGTGACCGTCACCGGCGGTACCTTCACCGGTGATGTCACCATCAGCAATGGCGGCAAGCTGGTCGCCAGCGCCGGCACCTTCGGCAGCGTCAACGTCCAGTCCGGCGGAGGCGGCGCTCTCACCGGCGGCCACTTCGGCGAGATCACGCAGATCGATGGCAGCCCCTGCGCCGCCCTTCTGGCGGAGGGCTGCGCCTATTCCGACGGCGGCATCATCAACGGCTATGTCCCCATCGTCGGTGGCGTGGACGTGGTCCCCCATGCCCAGCACCAGTACGTCTGGCTGAACCAGAAACTGCTGTGCGGCTGCGGCCATGTGGCAGATGAGGACGCCGACGCCCCGGTCATCACCGGCATCACCGACGGTGAGACCTATTACGACGACGTGACCTTCACCGTCACCGACGCCCATGACTTCACCGTCACGGTGGACGGCCAGCCCGCCACCGCCGAGGGCAGCCTGTACACCCTCCCCGCCGACAACGTCTCCCACGAGATCGTGGCCGTAGACGTGGCCGGCAACCGCACCACTGTCACGGTGTCGGTGTATCGGGTCTATACCGTGACACCGCCCACCGGCACAGGCTTCACCTTCACCGGCGAGACCACCGTCCGCCACGGGCAGGATTACCGGTTCCGGGTGGATATCGCCCCCGGCTATTCCAAGCTGCCGGATTACTCCCTGCTGGTCAACGGCCAGACCCCCGGCGGCATGGGCGATGTGGGCTTCGACGAGTGCCTGATCCCCAGCGTGGAGGGCGACCTGACCATCACCGTCACCGGCGTGGCGGATATCACCCCGCCGGAGGCGGAGCTGACCATCGCCGGGAATCCCTTCCGCCAGTTCCTGAACACCGTCACCTTCGGCCTGTTCTTCAAGAGCACCCAGACCGTGACGGTAACGGTCTCCGACCTGGGCAGCGGCGTGGACACGGCGGCATGGATGCTGTCTGACACCGTCTTTGCCAGTCAGGACGCCATCACCGGCAGCTGGACGGACCTGTCCCTCACCGACGGCAGCGGCAGCTTCTCCATCCAGCCCGGCCAGAAGGGCTATGCGTACCTGCGGGTCACGGACCGGGCCGGGAACATCACCGTTCTGAACTCCGACGGCGTGGTGGTCTACACCGACGCTCAGGCGGATACCCGGCAGATCACCTATGTTAAGCGCAGCGGGCAGGACGTCTCCTTCCACGTCGCCCTCAACGGCAACACCGTCACCGGCGTGCAGCTGGCGGACGGCACGCCTCTGGCGGGCTTCACCGCCGCCGAGGACGGCACCGTGACCCTGCCTGCCGCCACGCTGCAGGCGCTGGCCGCCGGGGACTACACCCTGTACGTCACCTACGCCCCCTTGGGCGTGGCCTACAACGCCCGCTACGAGGCCAGCGAGGCACCGGCCATGACCTCCGTGGCCCTGTCCGTCCAGAAGGCCGAAGGCAGCGTCGCCATTCTGGATGACGTGAGCCGTGACTACAACGGCCAGCCGGTGGAAACTCCCGCCATCACCTCTCTCGGAACCGGCGCTCTCACGGTGGAATACCGGGCGCAGGGCGGCGAGTTCACCACGCAGGCCCCCAAGGCTGTGGGCAGCTACACCGTCCGGGTCACGGCGGCGGCCGACGATGATTACGCCTCCGCCAGCGCCCAGCGGAACTTCCGCATCACCGCCAAGAGTGTCACCATCGACGGCGTCACCGTGGAGCCCTCCAAGACCTATGACGGCACCACCGACGCCACCATCGTGACGGGCGGCACCCTCAGCGCCAACTTCGACGGCAATGACCTCCGCATCGTCACCGGCTCTGCCGCCTACGACGGCAAGAACGTCGGCACCGGCAAGACCGTCTCCTTCTCCGGCTTCTCGCTGGAGGGCGACGCCGCCGAAAACTACATCCTGGCTTCCCAGCCTGCCGGCACCACGGCGGACATCACCGTCCGGACGGTAACGGTGGAGGACCTGCACATTCAGGATAAGCTCTACGACGGCACGGATCGGGCGGAGTACGACGGTGAGCCCACTCTGGGCAATGCCGTGTCCGGCGACCATGTGGCGCTGGTGAAGGGGGCTCCCTCCTTCACCTCCATCCGGACGGCAGAGGACATCGCCATTCGTTTCACCGAGTTCTCCCTCACCGGCGCTGACGCCGGGAACTACGCCCTGACCCAGCCCACCGGCATTACTGCCTCCATCCTCCCCTACACCCTCACCGGCGGCGAGTATGCCGTCAACTCCAACGACTGGATCAACCACGACTTCGTGGTGACGGCGGCGGAGGGCTATCTCCTGTCCCTGACGGACACCGCCGACGGCGTGTGGCAGCAGGCCCTGCGGGCCGCCGACGAGACGGCGGAGGGCCGGCTGACCTTCTATGTGAAGGATCTGGCCACCGGCGCCATCTCCCTTCAGGTGACGGAGCAGTACCGCATCGACCGCACCCAGCCCACCGGCGAGATCCGGGTGGACGAGCGGACGGCCTGGCAGTCCTTCCTGTCCAGGATCACCTTCGGCCTCTTCTATCGGGAGGAGCAGACTGTGGTCATCACCTCTGCCGACGAGACCAGCGGCGTGGCGGCCACGGAGTATCTGCTGAGCGCCGAGGATCTGGACATCCCGGCGCTGGAGCAGGAGACCTTCCTGCCCTATGAAAAGGCGCTGGCGCTGGCTCCGGACGGCGAGTATGTGGTCTATGCCCGCATCACCGACCGGGCGGGCAACGTCACCTGCCTCCGCTCCGACGGCATGGTGCTGGACGCCACAGCCCCCGCCATCACCGGGGCTGAAAACGGCGGCGTGTACTGCGCCGCAGTGACCCTGACCATCACCGACGCATACCCCGTCACCGTCACCGTAAACGGCACTCCCGTGGAGCTGACGGAGGGTCGGCTGGTGCTCCGGCCCGCCGAGGGGACGCAGCTGGTGACGGCCACCGATCCCGCCGGCAACGAGTCCCGGCTGGAGATCACCGTCAACGACGGCCATACCTGGGGCGACTGGAGCTCCAACGGCGACGACACCCACACCCGCACCTGCACCATCTCCGGCTGCGGCGCTCTGGAGACCGAGAGCTGCACCGGCGGCGAGGCCACCTGCGTGGATCGGGCCGTGTGTGAGGTCTGCGGCGGGGCCTACGGCGACGTAGATGCCCATCGTCACGCCGATCTGCGCCATGTGGAGGCCAAGACCGCCACCACGGAGGCCCCCGGCAACATCGAGTACTGGTACTGCGCCGCCTGCGGCAAGTATTTTGCCGATGCACAGGCCTGCCGTGAACTCCGGCAGGCGGACACCGTCACCGAGAAGCTGCCCGCCGCCCCCACCGGGGACGAAGCGCCCCTGACGCTGTGGGTGATCGTGCTGGCAGCCTGCGCCGGTCTGGCGCTCCTGCTGCTGGTGCTCCGGCGGAGAAACAGCCACCGCACCGCATAATGGCGGCAGCCTCCTCGCTGCCATATATCTGCGGATCAAAAAACAGGGAGGCGGCCCATCCGGGCCGCCTCCCTGTTTTTTCTGTTCAGAATACCATAGATGGACGAGGGCAAGCATGGCTTTGCCGGGCAGAAATCTGCCCATCCTGCGTCAAATCCCTTGACCATCTCCCATGCAGAGCAAAACACTGTCCCGCTCAGCCGTTTTTGCGCTTGTCGCTGAGCCGCAGCGCAAAATAAAACACTGCGATCAGCCCCACCGCCATCAGCAAAAAGCCGAAGCCGTCCTTTGCGATGGTGGCCAGCGCCTTCACATTGCGGGCCGTCTGCGCCGCAGCGTTCTGGATCCCGGTATAGGCATCGCCGCCATACTGCATATTGTTTGCATAGCTTCCCACCCCTTGGGAAAGCATAACAATACCGAAGATAAACGATAGGATACCGGAAAGGATACCGCCGACGGCAGCCACGGCGCTCAGCTTCTCCCCCGCCTTCCGCAGACCCTCCATCGCCTTGCGGCTCGTCTCCTCGCTCTGTCGGGGCTGGCTCTCCACCGGGGCGGCGCCCTCCGCAGAGGCCGCCTCGGGCCGGTCAAAGATTTCTTCTCTGTTTTCCATGTTGCTCTCTCCTTTTCTATTTTTCGTACAACACAGCCTGTGTCCCCTCCAGTATAGCGAAATTATCTCCTGTTGTCAATTATTATTATCTTTATGATAATGTAATATCAATACGATTACTTTACCATATCCGCATGGAGGTGGTAACATGGTGGCAGACCGCATCAAGACCCTGCGGGAGGAAAACCAGATGACGCAGGCAGAGCTAGCCCGGAGGCTGAGCATCACACGGGCCAGCGTGAACGCATGGGAGATGGGCATATCCGCTCCCTCCACGCAGTACATTGTGGAACTGGCCGGTATCTTCCACATATCCACGGACTACCTTTTGGATGTGGACCGCTCCGCCTCCATCAGCATCGCCGGATTGACGGAGGCAGACGTCCGCATCGTATATGCGCTGGTGGAGCATCTGCGCCGGTCCCATACGGGCTCCTGACAAAAAGCAGGCACATGGCCGGATGGCCATGTGCCTGCTTTTTGTCTATTTGCCTATCAGAGAAAGTCTCCGAAGAGTCCTCTATCTCATCACATATCCAGCGTTTGCAGATCCGTCTCCTCCACCTTCCGCAGCTCCCGGCGGCTGAGGATGTCGTACATACACGGCACCACCAGCAGCGTCATGAGAGTGGCGTACAGCAGGCCACCGATGCACACCAGCGCTACCGGCTGCATCAGAGCCGTACCGGCGTCGCCGCCGAAGGCCATGACCACAAGGCCCAGAATGGTGGTCAGGGACGTCATGAGAATGGGCCGCAGACGGGTGACACCAGCCTCCACAACGGCCTCCCGCCGCTCCATCCCCGACAGGCGCAGCTGGTTGATGTAGTCCACCAGCACGATGCCGTTGTTGACGATGACGCCCACCAGCATCACAAAGCCGATGAGGGACACCACGCTCAGCTCGATACCGGAGATCAGCAGGGCCAGAAAGCCGCCGGTAAAGGCCAGCGGGATGGTGAACATGACGATCAGCGGGGAGCGCAGAGACTGGAACTGCGCCACCATCACCAGATACACCAGCAGCACGCCCAGCCCCAGCATCAGCAGCAGCTGGCCCATGGCATCCATGATGGCCTCGTTCTCGCCGCTGAACTGGGCGGTGATGCCCTGCGGCAGGTCTACCCCGGCCACCGCCGTCTGAGCGGCGGCTGTGACCTTGGTGACGTTGTAGCCCTCGGCTACCTCCGCCGTGACGGTAACGCAGCGGCGCTGCTGCTCCCGCTGGATGCTGCCGAGGCTGACGGTCTCCTCAATGGTGGCCACGTCGCCCAGACGGAAGCCGGACACTTCCTGACCGGCAGCGTCCGTCAGGGCGCTGCCGCCGGAGGACGCGCTGCCGCCCGCCAGCGCAGACATTCCGCCCATGGAGGAGGTGCTGCCGCTCATACCACTTATGTGACTCATACTGTCCAGATTCGTACCACTGGACGGGGTGATCTCCAGATCCATGAGCTTTTCACGGGTCATGCGGCTCTCCTCTGGGGACTGGACGGAAACCTCCATCTCCAGTCCATCCAGCGTCAGGCCGGAGGAGGCGGAGGTGTTGGTCAGGGCAGAGGCCACCGCCATATACACCTGCGCCACGGTGACGCCCTTTTCCATGGCGGCGTTGCGGTCCACGGAGATGTGGAGAGCCGTGGTGGCCTCCTCCAGACCGTCGGACACCTCGCCGGTACCCTCCACGGTTTTCAGGGCCGCCGCCAGCACCTTGGCGGAGGACTGGAGGTCCTCCATGTCATCGCCGTAGACCTTCAGAGAGACTCCGCTGCCCGCCAGATAGGTGGACATACTGTCCATGGAGCCGGAGGCCGTCACCTGACAGGGCAGGTCGGCGCACAGCTCCTCGATGGCCTTGCCTGCCTTGGCGCCGGAGGCCCCCTCCGGCATGGTGACGTAGGCGGTGACGTCATAGGCACCGCCGGAGCCGCCCATCATGCTGCTCATATCCATGCCGCTGCCGGAGGACATCATGGCACCCACGGCATCCACATTCTCCACCGTCCCGGCCCGGCGTACCACCTCGTCCGCCAGTGCCACCGCCTCCTCCCGGCTGATGCCCTCCGGCATGGTGACGGTGAGGCTGACGTTATTCATATCGATCTGGGGCATGAACACGAAGCCCCGGCTGACGGCACCCCACGCAGAGCCAGCCAGCAGCACCACCGCCAGCAGCAGTACCACGGCCTTATGGCCCAGCGACCAGCCCACCGCCCTGCGGTAGGCGGGATAGACCCGCTCCAGCAGGCCGACCTTCACGGCCTTTTCCTTTTTCAGCATCCCGGAGGCCATGGCCGGCACCAGTGTCAGGGCCACGATGAGGCTGGCCAGGAGAGAATACGTCATGGTCAAGGCCAGATCGGTGAACAGCTGCTTGGTGATGCCCTCCACGAACACAATGGGCAGGAACACGCACACCGTGGTCAGAGTGGAGGCGGTGATGGCCCCCACCACCTGCGCCGCACCGGACACCGCCGCCTGAATGACGGTGGCTCCCTTGGAGCGCAACCGGTAGATATTCTCGATGACCACCACGGAGTTATCCACCAGCATACCCACTGCCACCGCCAGACCCGACAGGGAGATCATATTGATGGTGACGCCGGAGAAATACATGAGCACCACGGCGAAGATCACACTGACGGGGATGGAGCAGAGGGTGATGAGGGTGGGACGCAGGTCCTTCAGGAACAGGTACAGGATCAGCACTGCGAACAGAGCGCCCCAGCCCAAGGAGGACAGGATGGAGTTAATGATGATATAGATGTAGTCCCCCTGATCCATCAGCGGCACGAAGTGCAGGCCGTCATACTCTTTCTCCAGCGTGTCGCAGCGGGCCTGAATGTTGTCGGACACCTCCGCCGTGGCGTAGGCGGACTGCTTGTTGAAGGAGACGATGACGCCGTTGTCGCCGTTGAGCTTGGCGTAGATCTCATCGGAGTTATCCGTCACCACGATCTCCGCCACGTCGGAGAGCTTCACCGTCTCCACGCCCTCCAAGCCCAGATCAAAGAGCACCATGTCCGACAGCTCCTGACGGGAGGAGATGCTGTCGCCCACGGAAACCATATAGTTCACGCCGTCCTCCTGCAGATACCCGGCGGGCATGGAGAAGTTCTGCGCCGTCAGCAGGGCGGTGATGGTCTGGATATTCAGAACCCCGGAGAGGTCCGCCTGCTCCAGCGCCGAGGCACGGGAGGACTCCAGCGTCCGGAGACCCTGCTCCAGCTGGGTCAGGGCGCTGTCCAGCTGCACATTGGCAGAGAGCAGCTGGGTGACGCCATCGGCCATGGTGATGACTCCCGCTGTTACCTCATCGGCAATGGAGGCCACCTCAGAATCATCCTCCAGCCGGCGGATCTGCTCTTTTAGCTGCTCCAGCGTCTCCCGCCACCGCTTGGCGTCCTCCGCCGCCCGCTCCCACGAGGTGTTCAGTGCGGCGATTCGCAGCTCCAGCTCCGCAAGGTCCGCCTGCAGCTGGATGTACTCCGGGTCGTTTTCGATGGCGGCCAGCTGCTCCGCCTTCTCCTCCTCCGTCAGGGAATCGTCCTGCCGGATGGCCTCCATCCGGGCCTGATAGACGGCGTTTTTGGCATCCAGCTGCACCTTCAGTGCCTGAATCTCCGCCAGCTCCTTCAGGTTCGCCTCCAGCCGGCTCTGGCTGCTGCGGAGGGTGGTCAGAGACTGCTGCACGGCGGTCAGGGCCTGCATGGCGGCCTCCCGGACGGCGGACTCCTCCGTCGCACGGATGGCCCCCTTGGCGCTCTCCAGCTGGCTGCGGGTCCCCTCCAGCTGGCTGGCCGTCTCGTCCAGTGTCTTGCCGATAGCCTCCCGCAGCGTGGCGGTGAGGGCATCCAGCTTCTCCTGACTGAGGATGATATGGGCCTGCCGCTGCACCGTGCCGCTGACGGTGACGCTGGCTACGCCGGAGATGCCCTCCAGCTTCTGCGTGAGGGTGTTTTCCACAAAATCCGACAGCTCCGTCACATCCTTGCCGCTGTACGACACCGCCGCCACCTGCACCGGCAGCATGGAGGGGTTGATCTTCAGCACATAGGGGGTGCCGACGCCGTCGTCCCAAGAGCCTTGCAGGATGTTGATCTTCTGCTGGATGTCCACGCTGACGGTGTCCATATTCACGCCGTCCTCAAACTCCAGCACCACCATGGAGACGCTGTCCTGCGAGGTGGAGGTGACGGACTTGATTTGATCCAGCGTGGACATGGACTGCTCCATGGGCCGGGTGACGGCGGACTCCACCGCCTCCGGGCTGGCACCGGGGTCGGTGGTGACGATGACCACATAGGGGAAATCCATGTTGGGCAGCAGGTCCGGCGTCATTTTCAGATACGCCACCACGCCCAGCACCAACACCGCCAGCACCGCCACAAAGACGGTCAGCGGCTTTTTCACACTGAATTTGACCATAGAACGCTCCTCCTTGGGAACTGCACTGCATAATAGATAAAGTGTAGCACCCGGTCCCGGCGAAAGCAAGCGCCCCGCCGCAGGATTCACGGAATCGTTACAAACCGAAGGGAGCTTCCCCGTGAGACAGAGCGTCGGGACCGTCAGGATGTACGGCGCAGCCGTCACCGGTATGGCGCCCCGTCGGCGGAGACGGCGGTTCTGGATCTGATACCCTTCTTTCCCCCCTTATAGGGCAAGGCCCCTCAGCCAAATGACTGAGGGGCCTTGCCTGTCGATGGAGCGCAGAAGGCCGGGAGCGGGGCCGAAACGGCTCCGCTCCCGGTTTTGTATGGTTTGGGTGAAAAAGAAGCTTACTGGGCAGCCTGATCCTGCTCGTACATATGCCGCAGCATACGAACCACCATGTTGCTGTAGCCCCACTCGTTATCGTACCAGGCGATGAGCTTGACGAAGTCGTGGTCCAGCATGATGCCGGCAGTCTCGTCGAAGATGCAGGGGCAGGGGTTGCCGATGAGGTCGGTGGACACCACCTGATCGGTGGTGTAGCCGATGATATCCTTCATGTACGTCTCCGAGGCGTGGCGGATAGCGTAGCAGATCTCGGCATAGGTGGTGGTGCGGGACAGGCGGGCCGTCAGGTCCACCACGGACACGTCCGCCGTTGGCACACGGAAGGCCATGCCGGTCATCTTGCCCTTCAGGGAGGGAATGACCCGGCCCACGGCCTTGGCGGCACCGGTGGAGGTGGGGATGATGTTGTTGAGGATGGAGCGGCCGGTGCGCCAGTCGCTGCCGCCACGGGAGTCCACAGCCTTCTGCTTGGCGGTGGAGGCGTGGATGGTGGACATGAGGCTCTGCTCGATGCCGAACTCCTGATGCACCACCTTGGCCAGCGGGGCCAGACAGTTGGTGGTGCAGCTGGCATTGGAGACCACCTTCATATCCGGACGGTACAGGCTGTCGTTGACGCCGAACACGAAGGTGGGTGTCACCTCGTCCTTGGCGGGGGCCGTCAGCAGCACCTTCTTGGCGCCGCCCTTGAAGTGGCGGGAGGCCTTCTCGGTGGTGTTGTTGGCGCCGGTGGACTCGATGATGTACTCGGCGCCGCACTCATGCCAGGGGATCATGGCGGCGTCAGACTGGCTGAACACCTTGATCTTATGGCCGTTGACCACCAGATCGCCGCCCTCGTGCTCCACCGTGCCGTTGAAGTTGCGGAATACGGAGTCGTATTTCAGCAGATACACCATGTAATCCACGTCCGCCTTGCGGAGGTTGATGCCGCAGATCTCGTACTGCTCCGGATCCTCCGCCAGAATCCGCAGCACCACACGGCCGATACGACCGAAGCCGTTGATACCAATTTTGATGGCCATAATCCTTTTCCTTTCACCCTGTTGCGTTTTCGCCGTCCGGGACGGCTCTTTTTGTTCCGGGTATATTATACCAAACCGGCGGCGGGACTGTCTGCGGCTTTTGGGCAAAATGGTACACGAATTTTCTGTGCGTTTTCCATAAAAATTGAACATATGAGCCAAAAATATTGAAATTTTTAGCCAAATATTCCATACATTTCAAACGTTTTTGGCAGGTTTTGCGGCTCTCGCAAAAGGCCCCGCTGCGGCGATGCCGCAGCGGGGCCTTTTATGGGTGCGTGGTTGGTCGGGGGACGATGCCCGCGCTGCACGGCTTAGCCGATATACTCCGACGGGTCAATGATGACGCCGTCCTTGGCCACGGAGAAGTGCAGATGGGGGCCCATGCTGCTCTCGGCGGCAGCGGTGCTGCCCACCAGACCGATGATATCCCCCGCCGCCACCTGCTGGCCCTCCGTTACCGGGGGTTCGGCCTGCAGGCAGCTATACTGGGTGGTGTAGCCGCCGGCGTGCTCGATGACCACGGTGGTTCCCATGAGCTCGTCGCTCTTGATCGACACCACCATGCCGCTGGCGGCGGTTTTGACGGCGTCACCCTCGGCGGCTTGGATATCCAGCCCGTTGTGGGTACGCCAGTCCGCCATGGTTTCGTCATACATCAGCTCCGTGGTGCTGAACACCGTGACGGTGGTGCCGTCCAGCGGAGACACTACCTGCGGCAGCAGGTCCTCCGGCTCCGGGGCGGGCTCCTCCTCCACGGCCGGCACCTCTATGGGCTCCGGCTGGAGCACCGGGGCCGTCCACTGGGCGTCATTGCGCTCGGTTTGCCGGGCGGGCGGGGTGGGGTCGTCGATGGTGACGTTGGCGGGGCGGATCAAGGTGAAATAGCCGATGGCTCCCACTGCCGCAAGGCAGAGAGCAAGGGCTATGTAGAAGCCCTTGCCGCCGGCGGAGCGGGACTTGGAACGGTCGATTCTGCTCATAGCTGCCTTTCCGTTCCGGCGCAGAGCGCCGGAAGCCGCATGGTTGACGGTGTGCGGCACGCCGAAATGGGACACAAAAAAAGTCTCTGCCCTCAGTATGCACAGGCAGAGACTTTTTTAATCATTTTTTCGGCGGAAAGGCGTTTTTTCTCACCGGACGATGAGGCTCTTACCGTCCATCTCCGGCGGGCAGGCCAGACCCATCACATCCAGAATGGTGGGGGCGATATCCGCCAGACGGCCGGTCCGCAGCTCCGTGCCAGCTCCGCAGAGGATAAAGGGTACGGGGTTGGTGGTATGGGCGGTCATGGGACTGCCGTCGGGCTGGCGCATCACCTCGGCGTTGCCGTGGTCGGCGGTGATCATGGCGATGCCTCCCATTTTCAGGGTGGCCTCCACCACACGGCCCACACAGGTATCCACCGTCTCCACCGCCTTCACGGCGGCCTCCAGTACCCCGGTATGGCCCACCATGTCGCAGTTGGCGAAGTTCAGGATCACCACGTCGTAGGCCCCGGAGTTGATGCGCTCGACGCACTTGTCGCACACCTCATAGGCGCTCATCTCCGGCTGGAGGTCATAGGTGGCCACCTTGGGGGACGGCACCAGCACCCGATCCTCGCCGGGATACTGCTTCTCGACACCGCCGTTGAAGAAGAAGGTGACGTGGGCATACTTCTCCGTCTCAGCGATCCGCAGCTGGGTCAGGCTCAGTGAGCTGAGGTACTCGCCCAGCCCGTTCTTCACCGCCACACGGGGCCACGCCACCAGCACGTTGGGCATGGAGGCGTCGTACTCCGTATTGCAGACGTAGGTGGTGGGGAAAAACTCCCGCTGGAAGCCGGTGAAGTCCGGGTCCACGATGGCTCGTGTGATCTCTCTGGCCCGGTCGGGACGGAAGTTGAAGAAAATGACGCTGTCGTTATCGGAGACGGTGCCGTCGCTGTCGCAGACCACCGGCTCCATGAACTCGTCGGTGACGCCCGCCACATAGGACTGGGCCACGGCGTCCACCGGGTCGGGGTTCTGGTTGCCCTCGCCGTAGACCATGGCGTCATAGGCCAGCTGCACCCGCTCCCAGCGGTTGTCCCGATCCATAGCGTAGTAGCGGCCCATGACGGTGGCAATTTTGCCTACCCCCATACGGCGGCAGGTCTCGGCGCAGTCCGCCACAAAGCCCTTGCCGCTGGTGGGGGACACGTCACGTCCGTCCAGAAAGGCGTGGATATACACCCGGTCCAGCCCCTTGCGGCGGGCCAGCTCCAGCAGGGCGTACAGATGCTGAATATGGGAGTGGACGCCGCCGTCGGACAGCAGGCCGCACAGGTGCAGCCGGGTCCCCTTTTGCAGGCAGTCATCCACCGCCTTGTTATAGGCTTCGTTGGCAAAGAACGTGCCGTCCTCGATGGCACGGCTGATGCGGGGCAGATCCTGAAACACCACCCGGCCGCCGCCGATGTTGGTGTGGCCTACCTCACTGTTGCCCATCTGCCCCTCCGGCAAGCCCACGTCCAGTCCGCTGGCGGACAGGGTGGTGTGAGCATGATCCGCCCACAGGCGATCCAGCACCGGGGTATTGGCCAGACTGACGGCGTTGCCGGGGCCGGGCTGGGTCAGGCCGAAGCCGTCCATGATGATGAGAGTAGTAGGCGTTTTACCCATAGCAGTTCCTCCCGCAGGCTTATTCCTGATTGGCGGCGTTGACGATCTCCACAAAGTCCGCCGCCTTCAGGGAGGCCCCGCCGATGAGACCGCCGTCGATATCCGGCTGGCTCAGCAGCTCCGCTGCGTTGGCGGGTTTCATGGAGCCGCCGTACTGCACGGTGACGGAGCGGGCGATGCGGGCGCCGTACAGGTGGCGCACGGTGGTACGGATGAAGGTGCAGACCTCCGCCGCCTGCTCGGCGGTAGCGGTCTTGCCGGTGCCGATAGCCCAGATGGGTTCATAGGCGATGACGCACTTGCGGACCTTTTCCGCCGGTACGCCGGCCAGAGCGGACTTCACCTGAAGAGCGATGAGCTCCATGGTGATGCCCAGCTCCCGCTGCTCCAGGCTCTCGCCCACGCAGATGATGGGATGCAGGCCCGCCTCCAGCGCCGCCAGCACCTTCTTATTGACGGTGAAGTCAGTCTCGCCGAAGTACTGCCGCCGTTCGGAGTGGCCGATGATGACGTACTTGACGCCCAGATCCTTCAGCATATCGGCGGACACCTCGCCGGTGTAGGCGCCGGACTTCTCATAAAATACGTTCTGAGCGCCCACGGACACCCGAACGTCCTTGAAGGCCTTCATGGCGGCGGGGATATTCACGGCGGGGACGCACACCACCACGTCGCACCACTTGGCCTTGGGCAGGATGGCCTTCAGCTCCTCGGCAAATTTCTTAGTCTCGCTGGCAGTCTTATTCATCTTCCAGTTGCCGGCGATAATGGTCTTACGGTATCTGCGATTCATAATTTCTCTTGCTCCTCTTTCCTTACATATCTTTCCCTATATATCATAGAACACACAACGCTCTGTGTTTACTTATCCAGCAGGCATGCCACGCCCGGCAGCTCCTTGCCCTCCAGAAATTCCAGAGAGGCGCCGCCGCCGGTGGAAATGTGGGTGATCCTGTCGGCAAAGCCCATCTGCTCCACGGCCGCCGCACTGTCACCGCCGCCCACGATGGTCACGGCGCCGCTGTCGGCCAGCGCCTGCGCCATAGCACGGGTGCCGGCGGCGAACTTCTCGAACTCGAACACGCCCATGGGGCCGTTCCACACCACGGTGCCGGCACCACGGACGGCGTTGCAGAACAGCTGCACCGTCTCCGGGCCGATGTCCAGGCCCTCCATGTCGTCGGGGATGGCGTCGGTGGGGACCACAAGGCTCTCGGCATCGGCGGCGAACTCCGTGGCGGCCACGGTGTCCGTGGGCAGCAGCAGCTTCACGCCCTTCTCCTGCGCCTTGGCGATCATCTGGCGGGCGTAGTCCAGCTTGTCGTCCTCGCACAGGCTCTTGCCGATGGAGCCGCCCTGCGCCTTGGCGAAGGTATAGGCCATGCCGCCGCCGATGATGACGGTGTCAGCCTTATCCAGCAGATTGTTGATGACGTTGATCTTGTCGGAGACTTTGGCGCCGCCCAGCACCGCCACGAAGGGGCGCTTGGGGTTATCCAATGCACCGCCCATGACCTCCAGCTCACGGGCCACCAGCAGGCCGGAGACGGCGGGCAGGAAGGCCGCCACACCGGCGGTGGAGGCGTGGGCCCGGTGGACCGTGCCGAAAGCGTCGGAGACGTACAGCTCCGCCATGGAGGCCAGCTCCTTGGCGAAGGAGGGGTCGTTCTTCTCCTCACGGGGATCGAAGCGCAGATTCTCCAGCAGCATGATCTGGCCGCCCTGCAGGGCCGCCGCCTTGCTCTTGGCATCCTCTCCCACGATGTCCTTGGCGAAGATGACCTCCTGACCCAGCAGCCGGCTCAGCCGCTCCGCCACAGGAGCCAGCGTCAGGCTCTCCTTCCACTGGCCCTTGGGCTTGCCTAAATGGGAGCAGGCGATGACCGCCGCCCCACGCTCCAGCAGATACCGGATGGTGGGCAGGGCCGCCACAATGCGCTTGTCGCTGGTGATGGCGCCGGTGGCCTTATCCTGTGGGACGTTGAAGTCGCAGCGCAGCAGGATCTTCTTCCCCACCACGTCTACATCCATGATGGTCTTTTTATTGTAGTTCATATCGGTATGCTCCTTTATGAAAAAATAGTACTTATTCCGCCATCTCCCCCGTGCCGGTAAGGCCGGGGAAGCCGTTTTGGCGCAGGGCCTCGTAGGTGAGGATGGCCACGGAGTTGCTGAGATTCAGGCTGCGGGCCTCCCGCCGCATGGGCAGACGGATGCAGCGCTCCCGGTGGGCCGTGCGGAACCACTCCGGCAGCCCTGCCGTTTCCTTGCCGAAGAAAATCCAACTGTCCGGTGTGAAGCGGGCCTGCGTATAGTCCTGCGGGGCCTTGGTGGTGGCCAGCCACAGTTCCTCCCCCGCCTCCGGATGTTGGGCAAAGAGGTCCGGCAGGCTCTGGTAGTCCTGCACCTGCACCAGATGCCAGTAGTCCAACCCCGCCCGCTTCACGGCCCGGTCGGAGATATCAAAGCCCAGCGGGCGGATCAGGTGCAGGCGGCTGCCGGTAGCGGCGCAGGTGCGGGCGATATTGCCGCAGTTCTGGGGGATCTCCGGCTCCACCAATACGATATTCAGCACGGAGCCGCTCCCTCCCTTCCCGCCCCTGCGGGCGCATCGTTTCATCGATTCATGTATTGTAATGCAATCCGCAAAAAAATGCAACTATAACTTGCAGAATCCACATATTTTTTCTTAAAAATATAAAATTTTCCTTCGCTTCACCGCAAAAACCGTCGCTTTTTGCGGCTCCCTCTCCTCCGTGGGAGAGGTTTTCTGCCCTGAGAAAAATTATTGCCGGGAAAATATGTGAAAATACTGGATTTCTTTGTAAAGTCTGTTATAATAAAGGCAGTATGCAGAGAGGGGGAGGATTCCCATGGATCGTAGTGTGGTATTTTTGGATCTGAAGGGCGGCTGCGCCCCCTGTGACAAACCGCTGATGCTGCGGCCGATCCTGTTTTGCCCGGTACTGACCTGGGTGGCACAGGAGTTGACGGTCTGCGGCGCTCAGCGGTTTTTTATTGTGTGTGACGAGGCGTGGCAGGATGAGGTACGGGAGGTCATGGAGGGCTTCGACACCCGGCTGTTCGCCTCCGCTCAGGAGGCGCTGGCCGATGCAGAGGGTGAGGTCATCGTGGTCCCCGGCCCCGTGGTGCCGGTATACGGCCCGGAGGACAGCCGCAGCGTATACGCCGCCGAGGTCGGGACGCTGAAGGCCCGTCTGGAGAGCGGCATCCCTCTGACGGACTGCCCGGCGGAGGCCTGCGGTATCCGCAGTTTGTGGCAGACGCAGACGCTGCCGCCGGTATTCCGCCCGGTGGCGGATGAGGCGGCGCTGAACGCCGCTATGCCGGATGCCCGTGAGCTGCTGCTGCGGCGCATGACGGGCGTCACCGTCATAGACCCCGCCACCACCTATATCGACCCCCGCTGCTCCATCGCTCCCGGCGTGACCCTGCTGCCGGGTACCATCCTCCGGGGCCATACCGCCATCGGCTCCGGCTGTGAGATCGGCCCCAACGCCATGGTGCGGGACTGCATCGTGGGAAAGGACACCACCATCAATGCCTCGCAGGTCAATGAGAGCACCATCGGCAGCCACACCACCGTGGGACCCTTCACCTATGTCCGGCCCAACTGCCGTATCGGTGACCACTGCCGGGTGGGGGACTTCGTGGAGGTGAAGAACTCCGTCATCGGAGACGGCACCAAGATCAGCCATCTGACCTATGTGGGCGACAGCGACGTGGGCCAGCGGGTAAACTTCGGCTGCGGCACCGTCACCACCAACTATGACGGCCATAAAAAGCACCGCTGCACCATTGGCGACGATGTGTTCCTGGGCTGCAACACCAACCTCATCGCCCCCGTCACCGTGGAGGACCGGGCCTACACCGCCGCCGGGTCCACCGTTACCGACGACGTGCCGGAGGGCGCTCTGGCCATCGCCCGTCAGCGCCAGACCAACATCCGGGGCTGGGCGGACCGGCTGCGGAAAACGTGGAAGAAATAACGTGAGTTACGACGGCAGTCGTCTCAATATATCTGCACCAAGAGAGAGAAATTTTTGGAATATGATAGAAAGCGAGTGTGTAAAACAATGATTTCTCATGGCAAGGACATCAAGCTCTTCACCGGCAACTCCAATCCGGCGCTGGCGGAGGAGATCTGCAAGCTTATCGGCACCAAGCTGGGTGAGGCCGAGGTCAAGTCGTTCGCTGACGGCGAGGCCTCCGTCTCCCTGTATGAGTCCGTCCGAGGCAGCGATGTGTTCCTCATCAACTCCACCTGCAAGCCCGTCAACGACAGTCTCATGGAGCTGCTCATTATGATCGACGCCTGCAAGCGGGCCTCCGCCGGTCGTGTCACCGCTGTGATCCCCTACTTCGGCTATGCCCGTCAGGATCGCAAGGCCAAGAGCCGTGATCCCATCTCCGCCAAGCTGGTGGCCAATATGCTCACCGCCGCCGGAGCGGACCGTGTGCTGACCATGGATCTCCACGCCAGCCAGATCCAGGGCTTCTTTGACATCCCTGTGGACAACCTGCTGGGCAACCCGGTTTTCGTGGACTACTATGCCAAGAAGTTCGGCTCCAAGGCCGAGGATATGGTGGTGGTGTCCCCGGATGTGGGTTCCGTGGCCCGTGCCCGGACCTTCGCCCAGAAGCTGCATATGAACCTTGCCATCGTGGATAAGCGCCGCCAGAAGGCCAACCAGTGCGAGGTGATGAACGTCATCGGCGACGTGGCCGGTAAGGACTGCATCCTCTTTGACGACATGGTGGATACCGCCGGTTCCCTCTGCAACGCCGCCAAGGCCATCGTGGAGGTGGGCGGCGCCAACCGCGTGTTCGCCTGCGCCAGCCACGGTGTGCTGTCCGGTCCCGCTCTGGATCGGCTGGAGGCCAGCTGCATCGAGGAGCTGGCTCTGCTGAATACCATTCCGGAGTCCATGGGCGAGGGGTGCAGCAAGATCAAGTATCTGTCTGTGGCCCCCATGTTTGCCGAAGCCATCGAGCGCATCTATCAGGAGATCTCCATTGCCAAGCTGTTCAACTGAGCGAGCTTGTGGGAAACAGGCGGGTGAGGATCACCCGCCTGTTTTTTTGTGGGTCTTTTCTTGGCTTCGGCGGGTGGTTTTTGTTTTGTCTCCGAGGGCTCACTGTTCCCATCAGCGTTTTCTTTTTTATGCCTCCGGCGGGTTTCTTTTTCACATAATGTTTTTTGCCTCCGGCGGCATACTTTTTGCCAACAGCAGCAAAAAGCTTTCACCGTCGTGTCAGCCGATTTCCAACCACGTTGTGGCGTGAAAACCGGGACACTTCCTCGAAACCGCCTCGCTTCATCCGCCACAGGCGGCGCTTCGACGGTTTCCTAAAAATGCCGCTTGAAACCGATGGTTTCAAGACTTCCTTTACTCTCAAGAGTTTCGTTCGTTATGGGACATAGTGGGAATTGACTCAGCAACAGACCCGCTGCCGCTCCCACTCAGGCGAAGAAAATATTACGTTTACCGCCGGGGAATACGGATTCCCACAACCAGTCTGCGGACTGTCTGCACCGTCGTGTCAGCCGGTTTCCAACCACGTTGTGGCGTGAAAACCAGGACACTTTCTTGAAACCGCCTCGCTGTATCCGCCACAGGCGGCACTTCGGCGGCTTCCTCGGAATGACAGTGCGATTGGGGAGATGAATTTTCAGACGGTAGAGTGGTAAGCCCCTTCAACCGCCCAATAAAGCGGCAGCGTGAGTAGAAGCAGGCCAATTCCTCGCTTCGGCGGGATTTAGGAAGTAACTCTTGCACACAAAAGAGGAAGTCTTGAAGCCTAAGGTTTCAAGTGGCGTTCTTTGGGTACTTTCTGCCGCTATTGACAGAAAGTTACCCGCCGGAGGCATAAAAAAGAAAAAGCTACTGGGAACATAAGCCGTCGGAGACACGTTCCTTATGAAAAAGGGCCTGCCGGAAGAAAGGCACCCGTCGGAGACACAACACAAAAATACTCCTCTGCATCGGAGATGCTCCCCACGCAAAAAGGAACGTGCCATGGCACGTTCCTTTTTGCTAATCATTTTCTTGCTTCAGCTGTTATTCTCCCGTTTCGGCTGCTCCCCTGTTTCCACTGCCACTGCCCCTTGCTTTGTCCGTCAGGGACGAGGCTGCTGCTGGGTGATACAGTGAATGTTGCCGCCGCCGAAGGCCACCTCACGGGTCTGCACGCCCACCACCTCACGGTCCGGGAACATCTCCTGCACCTGACGCACCGCCAGAGCGTCGTTCTCGTCGCCGTACTGGGGCAGAATCACACCGCCGTTGACGATGAGGAAGTTCATATAGGAGGCGATGCTCACCTCGCCGTTTTCACGGGGGACGGTACCCTCCACGGCGTCGATGGTCTCGGCTCCCTCCAGCCGACAGGGCTCACGGGTCAGGCACAGCTTATGCACCTTCAGCCGCCGGCCCTTGGCGTCGGTGGCCTGAGACAGGGTGCGGTAGGCGTCCTGCGCCGCCTGATAGAAGGGGTTGTCCTTGTCCTCCGTCCAGATACAGGCCACCTCCCCCGGTGCCACGAAGCAGGCCACATCGTCGATATGACCGTTGGTCTCGTCGGGATCGATGCCGTCCCGGAGCCACAGCACCTTCTCGCAGCCCAGATACTGGCACAGCTTCTCCTCGATCTCCGCCTTGGACAGATCGGGATTCCGGCCGGGAGACAGCAGGCACATCTCCGTGGTCAGCACAGTGCCCTCTCCGTCCACATGGATGGAGCCGCCCTCCAGCACGAAGCCCTCCGTGCGGTAGGAGTCCACGTCCGCCATCTCACAGATCTTCTGCGCCACCTGATCGTCCCTGTCCCACGGGAAGTACAGGCCGTCATACAGGCCGCCCCATGCGTTGAAGGTCCAGTCCACCGCCCGCAGGCCGCCCTGACCGTTTACCAGAAAGGTGGGGCCGCAGTCCCGGACCCATGCGTCGTTGGAGGACACCTCCACCACCCTGATCTCCTCCGGAAGGCGGGCCCGTGCATTCTGATACTGTCCGGCGCTGACGCACATGGTGACCTTTTCAAACCGGGCGATGGCACGGGCCACCTGACAGAAGGTCTCCTGTGCAGGCTTGGCCCCGCTGCGCCAGTTGTCGTTGCGCTCCGGCCAGAGCATCCACACCCCGTCCTGGGGTTCAAATTCCGCAGGCATCCGATAGCCGTCCGCCTTGGGGGTAGAGCCGATGATACGTTTTGCCATATGATACTTCCTCCTGCAATCAGTGTTGGGGCCGCCGGGCCGCTATGAGCACCTCGCCCAGCAGCACGCTCAGCACGGAGCCGACGGTGATGGGCAGCACGCCGGTGAGCGTCTCCCGATCCCACGACAGCGGCACGGCGGTAAAGATGATGGATAGAATGATCAGGGCCATAGGCACATAGACCAGCCACTTCAGAAAGCCGCTGCGGCCCGGCACCCGGAAGGGGCGCTCCCGGTCCGGGAATTTCCGCCGCAGGGTCAGAAACGCCGGGAACACCGGCAGATAGCTCAGCAGCAGCATCACCAGATTCAAGGCGAAGAAGCTCCAGAACAGGGACGAGTCAGGGCTGAGCCGCTCCATCACCGCCCCCAGCAGGCACACGGCAGAGGCCACGATGCCGCTGGTGACGGCGGAACCCACGGGCATATCGTTGCGCTTCCAGCGCCGGGCGAACACCGCCGGCATATCGCCCCGGTCGGCGGCGTAGGCGGCGGTGGAGTTGACGCCCATGGACCATGAGATCATATTACCAAAGAGCGTCACCAAAAACAAGAGAGCCACCACCCGCACCAGCGTACCGCCGGCCCCGCCGGTCATCAGGGACACGGCATCGATGAGGCCGGAATCCGGGCTGATGTCCCGCACCGGCACGGCGGCGCCGATGCCGAAGGCGGAGAACAGGTAGATGGCGGCAATGACGATGCCGCCGGTGACGATGGCCTGTGGGATCTGCCGCCGGGGCTCCTGCATATTGTCGGCGTAGGTGCAGACCACCTCGAAGCCCAGAAAGTTAAAGAGAATGACGGAGATATAGGACAGGCTGTTCAGATCGAAGGACGGCAGGAAGGTCCGGGCCTCCATGTTGTTGACGAAGCCGTTTTTCGACACGTATACGATGCCCAGCACCCCCACCGTCAGCGCCAGCAGGATCTTGATGGCAGCGCTGAGGTTCAGGATCAGGATGCTGTCACACACCGGATAGGCGGCGATCCATGTGACGATCCAGATGAAGGCCAGCTGGATCACCAGCGACCACACCGGGCCGATGCGCCCGCCGAAGATCACCTCCAGCAGCTCCGGGCATACCACCGCCAGAGATGCCATCCACAGCGGGAAATTGATCCAGTAGTACCATGAGGCCCGTGCGCCCCAGCGGGTGCCGGGATAGGCGGTCTGGATCCAGTCGTACAGGCCGCCGTCACCGGGAAAGGCCGTCCCCAGCTCCGAGGCGATGAGGCCGTAGGGCAGCAGGAACGCTGCGATCATGAACAGCCACCAGAAGTACTGGCTGTTGCCGATGGAGGCCACCGGCGCCGCCGCCTCCGCCACGAACACCACGCAAATGACGGACAGGATCACATCCGCCAAGCGGAATTTTCTGCGGTTTTCCATAGGCCGTCAGCAGTAGATGCGGTCCTGCAGGAACCGCTCCAGTGTGTCCCGTGCGGCGGCGATCTCCAGCTCCGTGTGCTCCGGGCGGCAGCGGGTGAAGTACACCAGAAGGCCCCGCATGGCCGTCAGGCGGTTGCCGGCCTGCTCCCAGCACAGGGAGGAGGCGGAGTCCGCCACCTCGTCCGTCACGTCCTCGCCACGGGTGGCCGGCAGACAGTGGAGGAACTTGCAGCCGATGGCTCCCAGCGCCATCAGCTCCCGGTTCACCTGATAGTCGTGGAACACCTGCACCCGCTCCTCCTTGGGCATCTCATTTTCGTACAGGCCGTACCACACGTCGGTGTAGATGAAATCGGCGTCCCGGACGGCGGAGCGGTCATCCGTCACCAGCCAGCTGCCGCCGGAGAGCTGGCAGTTGCGCTCTAAAATGGTCTGATGCTTCTCCGTCAGCTGGTGGCCCGCCGGGCCGTAGTGGACGAAGTGCATCCCCAGCTTGGTGGTGATGAAGCCCAGCGAGGCACAGACCTGCGTGCCGTCCCCCACGAACACCACCTTCACGTCCTTCAGGCGCTTGCCCTGGGGCAGATGCTCGAAGATGGTACACAGATCCCCGATCTCCTGCGTGGGGTGGTTGTAGTCGGACATTCCGTTGAGCACCGGGATGGTGCAGGACTGGGCCAGCTCCACGACGGTCCGATGCTCGATGACACGGGCCATCACCACATCCACCAGACGGGACAGCACCTTGCCGGTATCCCCGATGGTCTCGTGGCCGCCCAGTTGGATCATTCCCGGTCCCAGATACTGGGCGTGGCCGCCCATCTGGCTCATGGCTGTCTCGAAGGAGACACGGGTACGGGTGGAGGACTGCTGGAAGATCATGCCCAGTGTCATGTCCTGCATCAGGGGCGGATAGTACCCGCTGCGGATGGCCCGCTTGATGGCAAGGCTCAGCTCGATCATATCCACCAGCTGCTCCCGTGTGAACTCATTTGTGTCGATGAAATCTTTCACCATAGCTTGCGCTACCTCCTGCGTCATAAAATGGAAACGCCCATAGTTTGCGCCGCAGGAAGCGGAATATGTACGCCATGATGCCCTCTTTTGTAATTTCCCCTTGTTATCTGCGGATAAATGCGATATAATGCTCTGTATTAGTATCAATCGTATCATCGGGCAGTCTGCCCTTTATCCTGAACGGAAAGGAAGAATACTATGATTAAGGTCCAGTCCCAGCGGGGCGAGATCAGTATCAGCAGCGCCGTATTCACCAGCATCACCGGCGCCGCCGCTACCAACTGCTTCGGCGTCAAGGGCATGGCCTACCGCAGCATGACGGACGGCTTGGTCCATCTGCTGCGCCGGGAAGCCATGAGCAAGGGCGTAAAGGTCACCTATAACGAGGACGGCACGGTGTCCATCGAGCTGCACATCATCGTGGAGAACGGTGTGAATATCGCCACGGTATGCCGCTCCATTATGGGCGAGGTCAAATATGTGGTCACCAAAAATACCGGCGTGGAGGTCCGTGAAGTGAATGTCTTTGTGGACTCCATCACCGTGTGATGGACGTCGGTAGGAGGAGAAGCAAGAGCATGACAGAAAAAATCAGCGGCGGCGCCTTCAAGCAGATGGTCGCCTTCGGCGCCGCCTGTATCACCCGTGAAAAGCAGGCCATCAACGACCTGAACGTATTCCCCGTGCCGGACGGCGATACCGGCACCAATATGAGCCTTACCATCCAGACCGCTGCGGCGGAGCTGAAAAAGTGCGAGCCTGCCACGGTGGGCGAGGCCGCCAAGATCACCGCCAGCGCCCTGCTGCGGGGCGCCCGTGGAAACTCCGGCGTTATCCTGTCCCTGCTGTTCCGGGGACTCTCCAAGTCCGCCAAGGGACTGGAGGAGATGGACGGCGTACAGCTGGCGGCGGCCATGTCCGAGGGCGTGACCACGGCCTACGGCGCCGTGATGAAGCCCGCCGAGGGCACGGTGCTGACGGTATCCCGTCTGGCGGCGGCCAGAGCTGAGGAGGCGGCGCAGGAGCAGAACTGCGCCGAATATGTGCTGGCGGAGGCCATTGCCACGGGCTATGAGACGCTGGCCGAGACCACGGAGATGAACCCGGTGCTGAAAAAGGCCGGTGTAGTGGATGCCGGCGGCAAGGGCTACCTCATCATTCTGGAGGGGATGCTCAGCAGTCTGCGGGGCGAGCCCATGCCGGAGGTGGAGGAGGAGCCGGAGCACGACAAGGCGGACTTTGCCGCCATCGGAGACGAGGACATCACCTTTGCCTTCGACACCGTGTTCATCGTCCGCAAGAACGATCCCAACGTGGATCTGGCCCCCTTCCGGGCCTATCTGGACAGCATCGGTGACAGTCTGGTCATCGGCGAGGACGACGAATCCTTCAAGGTCCATGTTCACACCGACACCCCCGGCGAGGCCCTGACGGCGGCCCAGCGATACGGTACGTTGGAGCTGGCCAAGATCGAGAATATGCGGACCCAGGCCGCCGATCTGGCGGCGGGCCGCAAGGCCCAGAGCACCGACGATCTGGACGCCATCGAGGCGGAGCTGGAGCAGGCCGAGCAGGCGGAGGTCCCCGCCGAGAAGCGCTACGGCTTTTTGGCGGTATGCGCCGGAGACGGACTGGCGGCAGCCTTCCGGGATCTGGGCGTGGATCGGGTGGTATCCGGCGGCCAGACCATGAATCCCTCTACGGAGGCCATTCTGCGGGAGGTGAACCACACCCCCAGCGAGATCGTGTTCGTGCTGCCCAACAACAAGAACATCGTCATGGCGGCCCAGCAGTGCGTGGGGCTGACAGAGAAGCAGGTCATCGTGGTACCCACCCACAGCATCCCTCAGGGCATCAGCGCCATGATGAGCGTGGACACGGCGGAGGAGGATCCACAGGCTATTCTTGCGGCCATGACCGAGGCGGCCGCCGCTGTCACCACGGCCCAGATCACCTATGCCGCCCGCAACTCCGACTTCGACGGCTTCGCCATCAACGAGGGCGACTATCTGGCCCTGCTGGACGGCAAACTCTTCGGCACGGAGCGGGACATCACCTCCCTGCTGACCCGACTGGCGGCGCTGGCGGCGGAGCGGGAGGCGGCCTTCGTCACCCTGTTCTACGGTGAGGGCGTATCGCAGGAGGAGGCCGAGGCGGCGCAGGCCCTGTTCACCGAGGCCTGCCCGGAGACGGAGATCTCCCTCCTCAGCGGCGGTCAGCCGGTGTACTACTATACCATCTCTATTGAGTAAAGCCGTAAATCACACCTAAGTCACGCCCCCGGACAGAATTACTGTCCGGGGGCGTTTTTCTGCCGGTCAGGCTGTGGGTTTTCCCGGCAGTGGCCGGCATTTTCCGGCAAATGATTTTTCGGTGTGATATTGCAAAATGGTCGCCCTTGTGTTATGATGAGGAGGATAACGTTCCAGCCATTGAACTGGACTCCGTTTCTTTCTCAGCAGACGATCCAGTCCCTGTGAGGGGACAGGTGGAATAGGGTGCAAATCCCTGCGAGTGGGTCACTGTGAAGCCCTCCCGGCGGCAAGTCCGACGGGGCGGATAAGTCAGATACACCGGGCCGTCCGCTGCGGTACCTGCCTACACCGGGACTGCCTGCACAAAGAGAACGCCCTTTTATGCGTCCGTGCTGCCGAACCGGCGGCACGGACGCTTTTGCTTTGTGCCATCAGCAAAAGCCGCCCCCGGCCACGGGGGTCCGTACGGCAGACAAGAAAATCCCATTGGAGAGGAGGTGAGGGCTGCGGCCTGCACGCAGGGCCGCCGATCCCGACTGACACCACGACATATTTGAGAAAAGGAGAAACGAAATGCAGACAAAGAGCACGTCGTACGGAAAGAAGCTCCTTGCGCTGATGCTGTCCCTGCTGATGCTGGTGAGCGTCCTGCCGGTCTCGGCATGGGCCGCCACCGATGCAAAGCCGGAGAAGATCACTCTGGTGGGCAGCAGCGATGCGCTGGAGTACGAATTTGTAGACTATCTGACCTTTGCGTGGGAGGATATCCCCCACTATAAGGTCACTGTCCCCGCCGGGACCAAGACGGTCCAGCTCTACGGCACCGTCTATCTGGATAAGGCCGGCAGCTCCGGCAGCGGCTACACACAGGAGGACGGTCTGAATGATTGGCCGCCCCCCGTGGATTACTGGTCAGCGGATCAGGTGGGGTCCTCCTCCCCCTATACCATCGAGACCCGCACCAGCGGCTACGAGAAAAACCTGTCTCTGGTCAAGACCCGGAGCTATGCAGACACCAGCTCCGCCTATATTCTGGAGTTCGTGGAGAAGGACGACTCCCCCGCCGCCCCGGCTCCCGTTCTGACGGCGGATCTGTCCACGGCGGCTGTCACCTACACCTGCGGCGATAAGGCCAATGCTCTGGCGGTGCAGGCCACCGGCAGCGGCACCCTGAGCTATCAGTGGCAGGTGAGCACCACCTCCGCCGCCGACGGCTTCGAGGACATCACCGACGCCACCCAGAGCAGCTACACCCCCTCCACCGAGGCACCGGGCAGCTTCTGGTATCGTGTGGTGGTCACCAACACCGTGGTGGGCAACAAGCCCACCAGTGTCACCAGCGCCGTGGCTCCCGTGACGGTCAACGTTCCGGAGGGGATGCGCCAGGTGAAGATCATCACCTCCCAGGGCCGGGGCACCGGCATGACCCTGACCCTGAAGGATGCTGCGGGCCAGCCCGTATCCATCCCCGCAGACACCAGCGGCGACTACAACGTATATGAGTTTCTGACGGCTCCCGGCGTCTATACCTATGAGGCACGGGACACTGTGCGGGGCAGCGAATATCTCCTTGGCACAGGCACCCTCACCGTCACCGAGGGCACCGGTGAGCAGACCTTCGAGCTGTATCTGGTCTATGTCTACGCCGTCAAGGACGGCTGGACGGCAGACGACTTCACCACCGAGGTCAAGGCCGCCGACGGCACCGTGATGACCCCCGGCGAGCCCCATCAGTTCGCCAGCTATGTGGGCTATCCCTACCTCATGGTTCCCGGCACCTACACCTGGTCCATCCAGCCCTCCGAAGCCAGAGCGGCAGAGGGCTATCAGGCCACTCGGCCTGCCAGCAAGACGCTGAAGACTGCCTCAGGCGCCGCCTTGTGGAGCGCCACCCCGACCCAGATCGTAAACACCGACTTCGTGGTCCCCAAGGGCGCTCATGTCGTTATGACCGACATTCCCTCCACCACCTATGGGCAGGGTACGCTGATTCCCGGCGATGCCGATCTCACCGGTGACGACAGCGATGTCTACACCTTCCGGCTGGTAGCCGGCAGCAGCTACATCTACCGGGCCACCGGCGATGGGCTTGTCACTAACGCCAGTATGTTCAAATCCACCGGTGCCACCACCCGATATGACCTGACGAAAACCATGACCGGCGATCCCAAGGCCATTCTCCGGGACGAGAAGAGTGACGCGGCGGATATCCGCCTCAACGGTGTGGACTACACCGGCAGCGTCGCCCTGACCGTGGGCGGTATGAAGCAGCTGCGCCCCCTGCGTATGTTCCAGATCGCCAACAACAGCAGCACCGGCATGAAAGGCTCTACGCTGGAGCCTGTGTTCCACTACACGGCACTGGATGTGGACGGCACCAATGTGGTCAGCGTGGATGACAGCGGCCGCATCACCGCCAACAGCGCCGGTACGGCCATTGTTCTGGTGACCTATGACGCCATGTATGTAGCGGATTCCGGCTGGTCCATCAACAAGAACAAGACCTTTGGCGCCATCTGGCCGGAGAACACCGGTGTGGTGGTGGTGGAGGTAGGCAAGAACGCCGCCGCTGGCCCGGATGCCAACATGACCATCAACAACGGTGACCGGAAGGTCGCCGGTAACAAGCTGGATGCCGAGGCAGACGTGCTGTACTACACCAATGACTCCGGCTGCCAGTACACCTTCCGGCCCGCCGCCGGCAGCACCGTTACCCTGCTGCGCCCCACGCTCACCGAGACGGCCATGACCTACACCGGCGGCTTCGGCACCGACGGCGTGACCACCAAGAGCGGCGACGTGACTCTGACTCTCACCGAGGGCAAAAACATCGTCAAGATCAGCAAGGATGGCGCCGACACCTATCAGGTCATCACCGTGAAGAAGGCCGGGGTAGTCATCACCAACAAGACCGACCCCACCCGTGATATCCTGCCCGGCGACACCGTCACCGTGCAGCTCACCGGCGTGTATCACCCCGTCAACACCATGGCGAACCTGTATAACCTCTACGCCTACGCCTCTTACACCGATCCCGGCAGCGATGATACCGTCACCGGCTATAAGAACCTCTTCCAGCGTCACCTCTTCGACCGGGCGGACGGCAACGACTGCCGCACCGTGGAGGTGAAGATCCCCGCCAACTGGGATGCTGATGAGCCCTATGTCCTGACGGACGGCGTTCTCAACTTTTACGGCAACGGCAAGGATATCGGCTCTCACCGCAATTCCCTGCCCGCTCTCTCCACCAACGTTCCCAACAGCTACAGCAGCTTTGCGCTGGGCGCCCTGCCGGATATCACCATCCCTGTGGTCAAGCCCAATACAGCGGACGTCACCTTCTCCATGAAGGATGACTCCGGAAACGCCATCGACAGCTGCACCATCCAGCTGACCAACAGCAGCAACGATACCGTCACCATCAACGCCACCGCTGCCTCCGCCACCCGCACGCTGGCCAGCGGCAAGTGGAGCTATGTAGTCACCAAGGAGGGCTATCTGCCCGCTAAGGGTACACTGACCGTGGTGGGCGGTGAGGCTCAGGCCGTAAATGTGGAGCTGCCTCTGGTCACTGCCATTCAGGTCAAGACTCTGCCTAAGAAAACCGTTTATACCGAGGGCGACACGCTGAATACCGCCGGTCTGGTGGTGCAGGCTGTCACCAGAAACGGCGCTTCCACCCTGTCCGCCGACCAGTACACCCTCTCCCCCACTCTGCTGGACACCGTGGGTCAGCAGACCATCACCGTGACCTTCGGTCAGCTCACCACCACCTTTGCGGTGACGGTGCGTGAGGACATCGTCACGCTGGAGACCACGCTGGAGGATGGCATCACCCAGCGCAACTCCCGCATGACCTTCGACGTCTTTGCCAAGGACGGCGACGGCAAGAAGCTGCCCGCCAATGAGGTAACGGTGCTCCTCAACGGTGATCCGGTGTCCGTCAACTGGGACGATGACACCAAGACCAGCTATACCCTGCACTTTACCAAGGAGGGCGAGAACACCGTCGAGATCAAGGCCCACAAGTCCTCCCTGACCTACACCATCACCTATGTGAAGGCCGAGCCCGGTGATGTGGTGGGCAAGGCCGTGTTCACCGTGGAGGCCCTGTCTCTGGGCGGCGGCTACATCATCGAGCCCTGCTATGTGGACATCATCGAGGGCGAGAACGCTGCTCAGGCGCTGGCCCGTCTGCTGGAGGAAAGAGGCTTTACCTACAGCAACACCGGCTCTCTGGAGAGCGGCTTCTATCTGTCCCACATCCAGGGCGATGCGCTGGCGGGCATTGATCCCACCGGCGACAGCATCCCCCAGGCCCTGCGGGAGAAGCTGGAGGAGAAGAACTTCGATATCCAGACCCGGACGGACGAGACCAGTCTGGGTGAATTCGACTACACCAGCGCCTCCGGCTGGATGTACTGCCTGAAGAACGTATTCCCCAACGTGGGCTTTGCCGATTCCTATCTGTCCGAGGGCGACGTGGTGCGTGTGCAGTTCACGGTGGCCTACGGCTCCGACATCGGCGGCGGCTTTGCCATGGGCTCCGGCGACAGTGCCGGTTACTTTGACATGGCCAACAAAGACGCTTTGACCCGCCGTGTAGCGGCCATCAACGCCGAGATCGAGGCGAACCCCTACTATCTGGAGCAGAACTGCCTGACCAAGGCCTATGACGCCGCTATGGACGTGCTGACCACTCTGTACGTCTCTCAGGCCGACGTGGATGCCGCTTTGGCGGATCTGCCCGATCCCCCTGTGGGCCACCAGCTGACCGCCGTGGAGAAGGTTCCTGCCACCTGCGAGACCGCCGGCGTGGAGGCTTACTGGAAGTGCTCCGTCTGCGGCAAGCTGTTCAGCGATGCCGAGGGCAAGACCGAGACGACGCTGGAGAAGCTGGCTATCCCCGCCACCGGTCATGCCTATGGCGCCCCGGTGTGGAAGTGGAACGATGATTTCACCGCTTCTGCCACCTTTACTTGCGGCAATGATACTTCCCATGTGAAAAACGTCACGGCAGAGGTGACCAGCGCTGTCACCACGCCCGCCGCTTGCGAGACCACCGGCGTTCGCACCTACACCGCCAAGGTCACCTTTGAGGACAAGGAGTACACCGACACCAAGACGGAGGTCATCCCCGCCACCGGCCATGCTTACGGCGAGCCGGTGTGGAAGTGGAACGATGATTTCACCGCTTCTGCCACCTTTACTTGCGGCAATGATGCTTCCCATGTGGAGACGGTGAACGCTGCTGTTACCAACGCCGTGACCACTGCGGCCACCTGCGAGGCCGACGGCGTTCGCACCTACACCGCCAAGGTCACCTTTGAGGACAAGGAGTACGCCGACACCAAGACGGAGGTCATCCCCGCCACCGGCCATGCCTATGGCGCCCCGGTGTGGAAGTGGAACGATGATTTCACCGCTTCTGCCACATTCACCTGCGGCAATGATACTTCCCATGTGAAAAACGTCACGGCAGAGGTGACCAGCGCCGTCACCACGCCCGCCGCTTGCGAGACCACCGGCGTTCGCACCTACACCGCCAAGGTCACCTTTGAGGACAAGGAGTACACCGACACCAAGACGGAGGTCATCCCCGCCACCGGCCATGCTTACGGCGAGCCGGTGTGGAAGTGGAACGATGATTTCACCGCTTCTGCCACCTTTACCTGCGCCAACGACCCTTCCCATGTGAAAAACGTGACGGCTACCGTCACCAACGCCGTGACCACCGAGGCCACCTGCAAGGCCGACGGCGTGCGGACCTACACCGCCAAGG
>ERZ836441.370-NODE-370-length-54066-cov-5.006980_pt1 | contig 54066 bp, 51 predicted proteins | sample MGYA00519686_ERZ836441 | MGnify/ENA primary metagenome ERZ836441 (study PRJEB31850, sample SAMEA3708800) | human gut metagenome | biome: human gut; feature: human-associated habitat; material: faeces | place: China | collected 2014 ...
CTTCAGGATGCGGCGGGAGAGGGCGATGGCGGCGGAGTAGCCGGTGGCGTACTGGTAGACATAGTAGTTGTAATAGAAGTGGGGGATACGGGCCCACTCCAGGGCGATCTCGTCATCAGACACCATGTCGGGGCCGTAGTACTTCTCGTTGAGGGCCTTGTACTCCCTGGAGAGCAGGTCGGCGGTGAGGGGAGTGCCCTGGGCGTTGAGCTCGCCCATGCGCAGCTCAAACTCGGCGAACATGGTCTGGCGGTAGAGGGTGCCCTTGAACTGCTCCAGGAAGTGGTTGATGAGCCAGGCCCGCTCCTTCTTGTCCGTGGTACGGTTCAGCAGGTACTCCATGAGCAGGGCCTCGTTGCACGTAGAGGCCACCTCAGCCACAAAGATTACATAGTCCCGGTACACCGGGGGCTGGTTGCGGTTGGACAGGTAGGAGTGAACGGCGTGGCCCATCTCATGGGCCAGGGTGAACATGCTGTCCAGGTTGTCTTTGTGGTTGAGCAGCACATAGGGGTGACACAGGGCGCCGGCGGAGTAGGCGCCGGACCGCTTGCCCACGTTCTCGTACACGTCGATCCAGCGGTTGTCAAAGCCCTCCTTGATGATGGCGCGGTAGGCGTCGCCCATGGGGGCCAGGGCCTTATAGACGGTGTCCTTGGCCTGCTGGTAGGGGATGACCTTGTCCGCGCCGGACACCATGGGGGCGTAGATGTCGTACATGTGGAGCTCGTCCACCCCCAGCAGCTTCTTGCGCAGGCGGACATAGCGGTGGAGCTTGTCCAGGTTGGCGTTCACCGTGTCGATGAGGTTGTGGTACACCTGGGGGGGCACCCGGGTGCCGGCCACGGCGGCGGCCAGGGAGCTGTCGTACTTCCGGGCGGTGGCGAAGAACTGCAGCTGCTTGACCTGGGCGGAGAGCACCGCGGCGGCGGTGTTGCGGATGGTGCCGTAGGTCTTATAATAGGTTTTAAAGGCGTTTTCCCGCAGCGCCCGGTCCTCGCTCATCTGGGTGGGGACAAAGGAGCCGTCGGACAGGGGCACGGCGTTGCCCTGGCCGTCCACCGCGTCGGGGAAGGTGAGATCGGCGTTGGTCAGCTTGCCGTAAATGTCGTCCGGGGCCTGGGCCATCTCCCCAGCGGCGGCCAGCAGCTTCTCCTCCGCATCGGACAAAATGTGCTCCTTCTGGTCCTGGACGATCTGGAAGTACCGGCGATAGAGCTCCAGCCCGGGCTCGTCCCGGTAAAACTGCTCCAGCGTTTCCGGGGCGATCTTTAGCAGCTCGGGGGTCTCAAAGGCGGTGGCGCTGCTGATTTCCACATACAGGCTCATCACCTTGCCCACCAGGGCCTGGTTTTCCGCCACCCGGGTGTCCTGGTCGCCTTTGCGCTGGGCGTAGTTGGCCAGCTCGGTGAGGTGCTCTCCCACCTGCTGCTCCAGCTCCACATATTCATACAGGGTGTGGGCGCTCTCCCCCAGCCGGCCGGCGTAGCCGGGCAGCTTTTGGGCCAGGACCCGGGTGGCCTCCAGATCCTGCTCCCAGGCCTGGTCAGAGGGGTAGAGGTCCGCCAGGTTCCAGGTCTCCTCCACCGGGATCTGGCTGCGCTCCGGAATCTTCACTGCTTCTGTCATTATCCATTACCTCCAAAGTCGTTAAAATTCTGTGACGTTATCATAGCACAACAGCCGGCGTTTCTCAAGGTTTCCTTTCATCTGGCATTTCCGACGCCGCTGTGGTATGATAATAAATTGAACACATCTCCCACAGGAGGGACCTCTATGAAAATCATCGACGCCCACTTCCACCTGTTCGAACCGCCCGTCAGCCAAGAGGACGGCCAGGCCCAAACGACACGCCGCCCCGAGGCCGACCGGCTACTCTCCTGCTGGGGCGGGCTGGATATCGTCTCTGGCGTGATTATGGGCAACCGCAGCCTGGAGCCGGACTACCACTGCTATCCCGCCCCCATGCGCTACTGCATCGGCCTGGACAGCCATGTGCTGCTGGAGCAGCTGGGTCCCGACCAGGCCGCCCGGCTGGTGGAGGAGAACCTCCGCCGCCCCCAGTGTGTGGGCGTCAAGCTCTATCCCGGCTACAATCACCAGTATATCTCCGATCCCATGTACACGCCCGTTTACAAGCTGGCCCGGACCTATCATAAGCCGGTGGCTGTCCACATGGGGCAGACCGCCGGGTCCACGGGCAAGCTCAAGTACAGCCATCCCCTCACCCTGGACGAGGTGGCCGCCGACTGGCCGGACGTGCAGTTCGTCATGTGCCACTTCGGCAACCCCTTCCTGGCGGACGCGGCAGCAGTGCTGGAGAAAAACCCCAACGTCTGCGCCGATCTGTCCGGCCTGCTGGACGGCCCGGTGGCCCTGGACGCTTATTTTGCCCGCCAGCGGGCCTATGTGGACCAGCTGCGGGGCTGGATGGAGTACGTGGAGGACTGGAGCCGCTTCCTGTTTGGCACGGATTTTCCCGGGGTGGACGTGGCAAACTATGTGGAGTTCATCCGCCGCCTGGTACCGGAGGAGCACCACCATGCGGTATTCTTCGACAACGCCAACCGGGTCTACCAGCTGGGACTGAAGGCCTGACCCGGCCCATCTCCCAGTTCCGGCTGGACCATCCCTAACAGCAGGCGTGCGCCGGCTTGGGCCAAAAACAGGTCGGGCTGCGCACCGTTGTAATCTAAAACGAACTCCTGCCGCTCCACCGGCGCTCCTTCTAGTGTGGGAAACTCCCGTTGGACGGCTACGCAGGCCCGGCCCTCCTTGATGCTGGATAGTGTGATGGTGTTGGCCGGACCCATGCCATAGCTGAGCATCCGATCCGCCGGAAGCAGCCGGGTCAGGGCGGACAGCCCTCCCGGCACCAGCGCTGTCCGGCAGTGCAGAGCGCCAGCTCCCGCCCACCCCGCCGCCTGGGGAGACACCACCAGCAGGTCAAAATCCCGTCCCATCAGCTGGGCCGGATGCCGTCCGCAACGTACCACGCAGCCCTGCGCCTGGGCTGTGGCCGCCAGCGCTCCCGCCAGCCCTTCGTCCCGCTCCCATACCCCGATCTGCCACATCCCGTCCACGCCCCTCTCAAAGCTTGGAAACATTATGTGGAGATGGCGGCGGAATATGCGTCCGCCCCAGCCGGCAGGAGCTGTTCACCAGCCAGAGACGGTCTCGCCTTTGTCCCACTCTGGCAATTCAACGCCCATTCATAAAAACAGACGAAATTTTTATTTTGTCACCCATGGCGGTATCCCCACACGGACGGGAAATTGCCTGAAAACCAGGGATAAGCCTTGACTTTTTCTCCCGTTGACCATACAATGTTAGTCTATGAATCTCAGACAAAATCTTGATTTTGCTGCAAAAGGATTGAGAAGCTATGGCACAAGACAAAAGCAAGCAGGTCAGCCAGATCACCAATATGGAGGTTGATTTTGCCCAGTGGTACACTGACGTGTGCAAAAAGGCGGAGCTCATCGACTACTCCTCTATCAAGGGCATGTTCATCTACCGGCCCTACGGCTACGCCATCTGGGAGAACATCCAGCGCATTCTGGACGGCGAGTTCAAAAAGCTGGGCCATGAGAATGTCTACCTGCCCGTACTCATCCCTGAGTCCCTGCTTCAGAAGGAGAAGGACCATGTGGAGGGCTTCGCCCCGGAGTGCGCCTGGGTCACTATGGGGGGCAGCGAGGCGCTGGAAGAGCGCTACTGCATCCGCCCCACCTCGGAGACCCTGTTCTGCGAACACTATAAGAACATCATCCACTCCCACCGGGACCTGCCCAAGCTGTACAACCAGTGGTGTTCCGTGCTGCGCTGGGAAAAGACCAGCCGTCCCTTCCTGCGTCACCGGGAATTTCTGTGGCAGGAGGGTCATACCATGCACGCCACTGAGGCTGACGCCCGGGAGGAAACCCAGCGGATGCTGAATGTCTACGCCGACTTCTATGAAAATGTGCTGGCTATGCCGGTGCTCAAGGGCCGCAAGACAGACAAGGAGAAGTTCAACGGCGCGGAAGAAACTTATACCGTGGAGTGTATGATGCACGACCGCAAGGCCCTCCAGGGCGGTACCAGCCACTACTTCGGCGACGGCTTCGCTCGTGCCTTCGACATCACCTTTGCCGGCACAGACAACCAGCTTCATCACCCCTATCAGACCTCCTGGGGCGTGTCCACCCGGATGATCGGCGGCATCATCATGACCCATGGGGACAACAGCGGCCTGGTGCTGCCCCCTCGGATCGCCCCCACTCAAATCATCGTGATTCCGGTGGCCCAGCACAAGGAGGGCGTGCTGGAGGCCAACCGCGTCGTCATGGAGCGGCTGCAAAAGGCGGGCTTCCGGGTAAAACTGGACGACAGTGACAACTCCCCCGGCTGGAAGTTCGCCGAGTATGAGATGAAGGGCATACCCCTCCGGCTGGAGCTTGGCCCTAAGGATATGGAGAAGAATCAGTGCGTCCTGGTCCGCCGGGACAGCGGCGAGAAGGTTTTCGTCTCCCTGGACGGCATCGAGGACACCGTGGCCCGGATGCTGGACGCCATCCACGACGGGCTGTACCAGAAGGCCAAGAAAAATCTGGAGGACAACACCTATCCCTGCCAGTCCCTGGAGGAAGTCAAGGAGAAAATGGCCGCCCGGGGCGGTTTTGCCAAAACTATGTGGTGCGGCGACGAGGCCTGCGAGATCCGTATGAAGGAGGAGGCGGGGGTCACCTCCCGCTGCATCCCCTTCCAGCAGGAGCATCTGGGCGATGTGTGCCCCATTTGTGGTAAGCCTGCCAAACATATGGTGGTGTGGGGCGTGGCCTACTGAGACTGTGGAAAAGGCTTTCGACTGTCTCTCGCCGGGGACAAAGCCCTATCTCTGGCACGTAACGGTCTGAGGCAGCGCATTCATATCTGCCAAAGGCAGTCGCCGTCTCGCACGTTGTGGGCCGAGAGATGTTTCGGCCGCGCGCATATCGCAGTTGAAAGCGAATCGTCCTATTTCGCGTCTGACGGCGTGAACGATACGAGGCTTTTTGAGATAAAACACCCGTTCAGCCTCAGCTGAACGGGTGTTTTTCGTTCTCTTTTTAGTAGATGCCATCCAGGACTTCAATGGCCTGGGCGACGGCGTGGTCGTTGCAGTGGCCCAGCACCCGGGCGCCCCAGTCCTTCACCTGCTGGGCGCAGTTGGCTGGGGCGAAGGGGATGGCGGACAGGGCCAGCATGGGAATGTCGTTCTGGTTGTCCCCGATGCAGTACACCCGCTCCGGCGGGATGGACAGCATCCGGGCCACCTTGGCTACCATCGCTCCCTTGTTGCTCCCCTTGTCCGTCAGTTCCAGCAGGTACTTGTTAGAGAAAATAGCCTCGTAATCTCCGCCCCAGCGCTCCAGCAGGTACTGCTGCACCCGGCGCAGATAGGGCCCGTCCTGCTCCATGATGACTTTATTCCAGGGCCGGGGCATCCGGTCCACGGAGCAGGTGTGGTAGGGCACCGCCACCCGCTCCAAATGCTTCATGGTGACCACATTGGGGTTGTGGACGTAAATTTCCTCCCCGAAATAGGCCTCAAAAGCCAGGTCGGGAAACTCCCCGCACAGCTGCTCTACCCGTTCCGGCGTGTCTGGCGTCAGCTGGGTGCGCACCAGATAGTGGTCCTGGCTGTAATCATAGATGGCCGCTCCGTTGGACAGTACCACCGGCGCGTTGAACTCCAACCCCTCCTTAGCGATCTGAGGGGTGAAGGTGCGGTGGGCGCGGCCGGTGGCGATGGAAAACCGTCCGCCCTCCCGGATGAAATAGTGGATGGCCGCCTTGTTCTCCGCCGACACCTCCAGACGGTGGTTATATAAGGTGTCGTCGTAGTCGCTGAACAATAAAACGTCGTTGAATTTTCCCATGGCGGTCTCCTCCCGGGCCAAGCTCCGGCCCGCGTCATTTGTCATATCCCATGGATTAGTTTAGTATAGGCGGCAGTTCCTGTCAAGGGGCGGTCAATGTCCACAAATCTGATCCAGGCTTTTTGTCCCTTCTCACAAAACTACAAAAGAGTGTGGTCAATTCCCCTGTGTTTCTGGCGTTTCAACAAGATATGGGAGAATTTTCAGCTTCCCGACACAGTTTGTTTCCAATTTTACCGCTTGACGCAGGGAGGAAAAGGGTGTAATATTACGCTTGTAACCATTTTGTAACTTTTGTATCTTCTTTGTTACCTCTGCTGTTGAGTAGGTAGCGATTTCATAGGAAAGGGAGTTTTCCGCATGGACGAATTGCTGCGGCATGACGATATGTCCTTTGGCGGTGATGACAACGGCTCTCGCCAGTCGGCGGTCAAGGTTCTCAAGGAGAAGTACCTGGCCGCCGCGGAACGAGTCAGAGCCTGTGTCACTACCGCCAAAACAAAGCTGGGTGAAGCACAGGTTCCCATTAAGGTGACCCATGCGGCCGCCAGGATCAAGACCGCTGTAGCCAAGCATCCCGTGTCTCCCATGCTGTATGTGGCAGTGGCCGGCCTGATCGTGGGCGCAGTCATCTTCCAATCCACCTACATCCGGGCTTATGCGGTACAGGTAGACGGAGTCGAGGTCGGCTTGGTGGCGGACACGGCCCAAGTGGATGCGGCTGTGTCCCATGTAGAGAGCCGAGTCGCCAACGTGCTGGGTACCAGCTTTGATTACGATGCCGAGGTGACTTATACCCCCGTCTTTTCCACCGAGGCGGACCTGACAGACACCCAGGACATCGAAGCCTATCTGTTTGAAAACACAGGCGCCCTCATGGACGGTTATGTTCTCACCGTGGGCGGGCAGGAGGTCGGCGTGGCCGCCAGCGAAGCAGATCTCCAGGCCCTGCTGGACCGAGTCGCTGAACCTTATATCACCGAGGATACTGTGGACTACGGCTTTGTGGAGGACGTGTCCATTACCTCCCGTCAAATATCCTCTGACACCGCCTTTGACCTGGAGGCCCTCTATTCTGCCCTCACTGCCAACTCCGTGGAAGAGGCAGTGTATGTAGTGGAGAAGGGGGATGCGTTTAGCCGCATTGCCAAGTCCCTGGGCATGACGGTTTCAGAACTGAGCGAGCTTAACCCCGACGTTGTGATTGACAAGATCTGGGTGGGCCAAGAGCTGGTCATTCAGAAGTCTGTGCCGTTCCTGTCTGTTTACACGGTTAACAACGAAACGTATGAGAAGGCCATTGAGAGTCCTGTGGAGTACACCGACACCGACTCCATGTACCAGGGGGATACCAAGGTTACCGAGCAGGGCGAAGACGGCGTAGCCCGGGTCACTGCCGATGTGACCTATGTCAACGGCTATGAGACGGAGCGCACCGTCATCTCCACCACCACCTTGCAGGAAGCCACCACCACCCATATCCTCCGGGGCACTAAGGAGAAGCCCAGAACCGCCTCCACCGGCTCCTATTCCTGGCCCTGTTCCGGCACCATTACCTCCCGGTACGGCTACCGCAGCCGCGGCTTCCACACCGGTCTGGATATTGCAGTGCCCTATGGCACCGCTATCAAGGCCGCCGACGGCGGCACCGTCACCTTCGCCGGACGGCAGGGCGGATACGGCAACCTAGTTATCATCACCCACGACAATGGCTCTCAGACCTACTACGCCCACAACTCCTCCCTGGTGGTATCCGTGGGCGACAAGGTCTACAAGGGGCAGACTGTGGCCAAGGCGGGCTCCACCGGCAACTCCACCGGCAACCACTGCCATTTTGAGATCCGCATCGGCGGCAAGACAGTCAATCCCCTGAACTACCTGGGTTGAGCCCACCAGACCAGTCCCTTTGCAGATCACCGGGACGGCGGACAATTTGTCCGCCGTCCCTTTTTATCTCCTGCCATGGCACTATCCTCCGGCTTGACCCCGGCCCCGGGACATGTTATCATCCGGTTATCCAGACAGAAGGGAGGCGTCGAGATGAAGCGCGGCCTTGACGGCGCTCCATGCAAGGCCTGATCGGGATAGACTTGTATGGAGCAGAAAGTTCTACCCTAGCGGCTTTGCATGGCAGTTGCTCTAGCGGCTCCAAACGATGCAAAGGAGTAGGGAAATGAAATACACCAAAATCAACTTAGACCAGTGGGACCGGGGAGAACTCTTCCAGTTCTATATGGAACATATGCGCATTGTCATGAGTCTGACTGTCGACGTGGACGTGACCCGGCTCATCCGCTTCACCCGGCAGTCCGGTCTGAATTTCTATGGCGTTATGGTCTGGACGGTGTCCAAGGTAGTCAACGCCCACGATGAGTTCAAATATGGCTGGAGCAAGGGCGGGGACCTCATCCGCTGGGAGGTTATCTCTCCCAGCTATGTTCACTTTCACCCAGAGGATCAGCGCTTTACCAAGCTGTTCACCCCTTTTTCTCCCGATCTGGCCTCCTTTCACGCCCAATTCCTGGCGGACAAGGAGGCCTACCGGGACCGCCGGGACATCCTGCCTGGGCAAGCACCCAACTTCTTCGACGTCTCCTGCCTGCCCTGGGTACGATATCGCCACTGCGACCTCCATGTGTTCGACGACGGACGGTTCCTTGCCCCAGTGGTCACCTGGGGAAAGTACGAAGAGGAACAGGGGAGATGGTCCATGCCACTGACCATGAACCTCCACCACGCCGTGGCCGACGGCTTTCACCTGTGCCGCTTTTTTCAGGAGACACAGGAGCTGATCGATACCTTGGCGTAATTCCTAGCTCATCCATCTCCCACATACAGATATGGCAAAGGGTCCTCCGCTTTGAGCGGAGGACCCTTATTCTGCCTTACTGTCAATAAAAAACCATTGACAAATTCGAACAAATGTATTATATTGAAGCATATTGTAGAACGTTTGTTTGAATTCTTAAAACAACAGTCCTGAATATAGGAGTTTTCTTTTGCTAAACTGAGGCCATCCTAAAAAGAGAGAGGGTTTGACCATGGAGACTACTTACTACACCCTGACTGCACGGGAGATTATCGTATCCGGCGACGGCATCTCTGCCGCCGTGGGCGCCCCGGCCCGTCAGCTGGTCTGCGTCCGACGCCCTGCCTCCCAGGAGGAACAGGCCCAAGATAATGTCATCGACCTGGCGGCCTGGAAGGCGGCCAGAGAGGAAGAAACCCGGCTGGAAGAGGAGTGGTACGCCGGGGTGGACGAAGCCCTGGCCGAGCCTGCACCCATCCCGCCCCGCCCCCGGCGAAACCACAAGAAACGGGTCCTGTTGGGCGGGGAACTGCTGGCCACCTTGTCCGTCATAGGGACCATGGCTCTGTTGGCGGCGCGTATTCTGGCGTGAGGGCGAGCGACCTGTGAAATGGGAATTGGGCATCGCCCGGTGCGGCCTAGCCTGTTGTCTTTGCTCGGAGAATGTCTCCTGTCCGGGCTGCCGCAGCGGCGGATGTCCTGGAGCGGACGACTGCGTAAACCGGCGCTGCTCCATGGAGCGGGGCCTAGAAGGATGCTGGGCCTGCGGGGAGCTTGACGGCTGCCGCAAAGGGCTGTTGGCCAAGTCCAAGCCCCGGGGATTTTCCCTGTTCGTCCGGCGCTATGGGATGCAGGCCCTGCTGGACCGCCTGGAGCGCAACGAGCAGGCGGGCGTGGTGTACCACCGGACGGGAGTAGTGGGGGACTACGACGGCTTTGACAGCGAGGAAGCGCTGATCGCTTTTTTGTTGGCGCAGGAAAGGGAACCGGGCTGCTCAAGCCCGTGAGCGGTGCGGACAGCGGTGCGCTGCCCGCACCATATTTTTTGCAAAAACCTTGGGCTGCAAGGAAAAATCACTTTACAAACGGGGAAAAATATGATATGCTTTTTCAGCGTGTGTCATAGATGCACCAGTCCGCCGGCTTAGTTTCGGGACAAGGCCCGCTCCATGCGGGGACTTCACCCGCCCGTTACTCAGCGGCTGGGAAATTTTTTGAAAGGTGGAATTCTCCCATGATCCGTAAAGACCAGAAGACGGCCGTGATCGAGGCCAACCGCACCCATGAGACCGACACCGGCTCCCCTGAGGTGCAGATCGCCATTCTTACCGCCCGTATCCAGGAGCTTACTGAGCACCTGCGGGTCCACATCCACGACAACCACAGCCGCCGCGGCCTGTACAAGATGATTGGTAAGCGCCGCAAGCTGCTGGACTACCTGGCCAAGAAGGACATCGAGCGCTATCGTGCTATCATCGCCAAGCTCGGTATCAGAAAGTGATTTCATGAACAGAGGGCGGCGTGGCTATCACGCCGCCCTTTTTCCCAACCGTGTTCATCCGCCCCGGAAGCTGTGCTTTTCTAGCAGTTGAACATGGGCCCTGCCAGTGGGCGGGGCTTGTGTTCAAGTGCTATAAAGGTGGTGGCTCCGGAGGATTTATAAAGGAGTGTAACCTAATGTCAACCGTTATTAAGCACAAGCAGTTTCCCAATCACAAAGTGTATGAGACCACAGTGGCCGGCCGGCCCCTCAAGATTGAGGTGGGCAAAATGGCCGAGCTGGCCAACGCTTCCGCCATGGTGACCTACGGCGAAACCAGTGTGCTGGTCGCCGTCACCGCCTCCGCCCGTCCCCGGGACGGCATCGACTTCTTCCCCCTGAGCGTGGACTTCGAGGAAAAGCTGTACGCTGTGGGCCGTATCCCCGGCTCCTTCATGCGCCGGGAGGGGCAGCCCTCTCTCCCCGCCGTGCTGGCCAGCCGTCTGATCGACCGGCCCATCCGGCCCCTGTTTCCCTCCGACCTGCGCAACGACGTGGTAGTCACCTGCACGGTGATGAGCGTGGACTATGATTGCTCCCCTGAGGTCACTGCCATGATCGGCGTGTCCGCTTGCCTGTCCTACTCTGATATTCCTTGGAACGGTCCCATCGGCTGCATGGAGGTGGGCTATGTGGACGGCCAGGTGGTGATGAACCCCAACCAAGAGCAGAAGCACCGCTCCCAGATGGACGTCACCGTGGCCGCCACCATGGAGAAGGTGGTCATGATCGAGGCGGGCGCCAAGGAGATCCCCGACGAGATTATGTACGAGGGCATTGTCAAGGCCCACGAGGAGATCAAGAAGCAGGTTGCCTTCATCAACGGCATTGTGGCGGAGATCGGCAAGCCCAAGTTCGAGTATGAGCACGCCGACTTCAACCAGGAGCTGTTCGACGACATCGTGGCCAATTTCATGGACGAGGCCAAGGCCGCCATGGACACCGACGATAAGAACGTCCGGGAGGCCCGCTGGAACGCCATGATCGACCATTGGCATGAGAAGTATCTGGAGCAGTACCCCGACATGGACAAGTACCTGGAGGAGTTTACCTACAAGTTCCAGAAGAAGATCGTGAAAGCCTGGCTGCTGGAGGGCCACCGGGTGGACGGCCGCGCCAAGAATGAGATCCGGCCTCTGGCCGCCGAGGTAGGGGTCCTGCCCCGGGTCCACGGCTCCGGCCTGTTTACCCGCGGCCAGACTCAGGTGCTGTCCGTATGCACCCTGAACACCCTGGCCGCCTGCCAGAAGCTGGACACCATCTGGGAGGAGACCGAGAAGCGCTATATGCACCACTACAACTTCCCCGGCTTCTCCGTGGGCGAGGCCCGTGCCTCCCGCTCCACCAACCGCCGGGAGAAAGGCCACGGCGCTCTGGCCGAGCGGGCGCTGGAGCCGGTACTGCCCAGCGTGGAGGAGTTCCCCTACGCCATCCGCGTGGTCTCTGAGGTGCTCAGCTCCAACGGCTCCACCTCTCAGGGCTCCATCTGCGGCTCCACCCTGGCCCTCATGGATGCCGGTGTGCCCATCAAGGCCCCTGTGGCCGGTATCTCCTGCGGTCTGATCCAGGACGACGACGGCTCCTTTACCACCTTCATCGACATCCAGGGCGTGGAGGACTTCCACGGCGAGATGGACTTCAAGGTGGCGGGCACCAAGGCCGGCATCACCGCCATCCAGATGGACCTGAAGAACGACGGCCTGACCCACGCTATCATCAAGGAGGCCCTGGACATCACCCGGGACGCCCGCTTCGCCATCCTGGACGAGATCATGCTGCCCTGCATCTCCGCTCCCCGGGCCGAGGTCAGCAAGTACGCCCCCAAAATGCTCACCATGAAGATTGACCCGGACAAGATCCGGGAGGTCATCGGCAAGGGCGGCTCCGTCATCCAGAAGATCACCGCCGAGTCCGGCGCCACCGTGGACATTGAGGACGATGGTACCATCCACATCGCCTCCCCCAACGCCGAAGCCTGTGACGCGGCCAAGAAGATGATTGAGACCATTGTGTTCGTCCCCGAGGTGGGTGCATTGTACTACGGCAAGGTGGTGCGCATCCTCCAGTTCGGTGCCTTTGTGGAGCTTGCCCCCGGCAAGGACGGCATGGTCCACATCTCCAAGCTGGCCAACCACCGCGTGAACAAAGTGGAGGACGTGGTCAACATCGGCGACATGATCTGGGTCAAGGTCACCGACATCGACGAAAAGGGCCGGGTCAACCTCAGTTATAAGGATGCCCTCCGGGAGATTGAGGCCAAGAAGGCTGCTGGTGAATCCATTAAGTAAATTCTGTATTGGCGCAAGCCAGGGTCCCGGGCCGTATGCGGCCCGGGACCCTTTGTCTGCCCTTTCCGGCAGCTGCAGCAAAAGAGGCAAAAAAAGCCGCGGTCCTTGAATATCAAGGCCCGCGGCTTTCCATTCTGCTGTTTAAGCCCGGGGCGGCAGGGCCGAGCAGAAGGCCAGGGACAGGAAGGACACGTCTTTGTCGTCACTGCGGGAGGTGAGGGCCACGGGAATCTTGGCACCCACGATGACGCCGCAGGTCTTGGCGTGGGCATGCATCTGCCAGCACTTGACGATCAGGTTGCCTGCCAGCAGGGAGGGGACAATGATGCCGTCAAAATCGCCGCACAGGGGGTTGTCGTAGCCCTTGAGCCGGGCCGCCTCCTTGGACAGAATCAGGTCATAGGCGATGGGCCCCACCAGGTTGCAGTCGGCGATGGGCTTGCTCTTATGCTCCTTGACCAGCTCCTGGGCCTCCACCGTGTCCTTCATATGGAAGCTCACCTGCTCCACCATAGACAGCAGGGCGATGTTGGGTTTCTCATAGCCCGCCGCCTTCAGCGTGCCCACCATGTTGCGGATGATCTCTTTCTTCTGGTTCAGGTTCGGCTCAATGGTGACGGTGACATCCCCGATGGCAATGAGCTTTGGATACTCCGGCATCTTGATCAAGTCAATGTGGGTGAGCAACCTGTCGGTGCGCAGACCGTTTTTCTTGTCCAGCAGGGGGATGAGGAACTCCCGGGTCTGGGTGTTGCCCCGCATCAAAATATCGCCCTGGCCCTGCTCGACCAAATCAATCGCTTTCTGGACCACATTTTCTTCGGGCTGTGTCTCCACCAGCTCATAAGTCTGGTCTTTCAGCCCCAGGCGCTCCAGCATGGGCACGATCTTGTCCGCTTCTCCCACCAGTACTGGGGTGGCAAAGCCGGCTTCCTGGGCCTCGAAGGTCCCTAACAGGATATTTTCAGCGTCCGCACCCGCGATCACCACGCGGTTTTTCTTGCCGGACAGCTTCGCACGTTCCACAATCAAATCAAAGTTTTCCAGTGCCATATTATGATCTCTCCTTATCTCAGGGAGTATCCCGGAGGGTCCGGGGCCGCGTCCAGCTTGATTTGGACGCCAAACTCTCTCATATATCATAATATCACGTTTTGGCAACCTACACAAGCGCAAAGTTAAATTCTTCACAATTTTTGTGGTTTTCTTTCGGCTCCACCGACCTTGCCTCGGCGCCGCCCCTCCCCTCATTAATGGATCCCAAGCACAGGTAGCTCTATCCTTGGGCGAAGGCGGGGGACTCTACTTTCAAAAGGCGTATTTTCTAACTATGTAAAACAGGAGCATCCCGAGGGATGCTCCTGTAGATGTACGCAGGTTACGCCAAAGCTGCGGTGATGATAGCCATGGAGTAGACCTCCAGAGCGTTGCAGCCGCGGGACAGGTCGTTGATGGGGGCGTTCAAACCCAGCAGAATAGGACCGTAGGCGTCGAACTTGCCCAGGCGCTGGGCGATCTTATAGCCGATGTTGCCCGCGTTGATGTCGGGGAAAATAAAGGTGTTGGCATAGCCCGCCACAGGGGAGCCAGGGAACTTCAGCTGGCCCACGGTGGGGGAGACGGCGGCGTCGAACTGCATCTCGCCGTCCACGGGGAAGTCAGGGTTGAGGGCCTTGAGCTTGTCGCAGGCGTTGCGCATCTTGTCCACGTCCTCGCCCTTGCCAGAGCCCTTGGTGGAATAGCTCAGGAACGCCACCTTGGGATCCACGCCAAAGGTGCGGGCGCACTTGGCGCACTCCTGGGCAATCTCTACCAGCTCGTCCTCAGAAGGCTTGATGTTGATGGCACAGTCGCCCATAGCCAGTACTTCGTTGCCGCCGGAGGCACCGGGGCGTACCAGAATAAAGCAGGAGGATACGATATTGTTGCCCGGCTTGGTCTTAACCAGCTGGAGGGCCGGACGCACGGTGTCGGCGGTGGAGTAGGTCGCGCCGCCCAGCAGGCAGTCCGCCACCCCCATCTTCACCAGCATGGTGCCGAAATAGTTGCCCTTCTGCAGCGCAGCGCGGCACTCGTCCGCACTCATCTTGCCCTTGCGCAGCTCCACCATAGTGGACACCATCTCGTCCATCCGGTCATAGTTGGCCGGGTCCACGATCTCGGCGCCGTGGATGTTAAAGCCAGCCTCCTCCGCGGCGGCCTTTACCTCAGCCTCACTGCCCACCAGGATGGGGGTCAGGAAATTGCTGGACAGCAGGCGGGCAGACGCCTCCAGGATGCGGGGGTCCGTGCCCTCGGTAAACACAATCCGTTTGGGGCTTGCCTTAAGTTTTTCAATCAGTTTTCCAAACATATGTCTGGTCCCTCCGGTATATTTTGATGTGGGAGTCATCCGCCTATAAATGTAGCACCTTCCACCGTCGTTTTCAACCCTTCCAGCCCAGAAATTCCAAAAAAATAGGCACAATCCCCTATTTACAAATTGTATTATTGGAAATATACTATAACTCGCTGTGATTTTAAGAAGTAGGTGATCGTGTGAACCCTGATTTTTCCCGTTCCCTGTCCTTGCTCCGCCAGGAGCGGGGTCTTTCCCAGCGGCAGGTGGCCAAGGAACTGGGCATCTCCCAGGCCCTGCTCTCCCACTATGAAAACGGCATCCGGGAACCGGGCCTGAACTTTGTGGTCAAGGCCTGTGACTTCTACAATGTCTCCGCCGACTTTCTGCTGGGCCGCACCCTCAGCCGGGACGGCACCACCATTTTGGACGCGGACACCCTCTACGACGCCTCTACGGAGCGGGACAACGTCCTGAAAGGCTCCGTGCTGGCCACCCTGTCCAAAAAGCTGCTGGTCAACTCCATCGGCGTGCTCTTCGACCTGCTGGGCAAGCTGGGCAACAAGCGGGCCATCAAGGCAGCGGCCAACTACCTGTCCACTTCGGTGTACCAGCTCTACCGCCACCTGTGCCGCAGCAGCCCCAGCCGGAACGACGATTTCTTCTCCGTCCCGGACCAACAGTTTATCGCCGGACTGCCCCAGGTGGACATGATTCTATCTGAAGCGGAGTATACCGACGCCCTGGCCAACTGCGGCAAGGACACACAGTTTCCCCCCATGTCCCACACCTCCATGACGGAGAACTACCCTGGCACCTACCAGTCGCTGCTCCAAATCGTCCACTCCTGCGGGGAGCGGATCAATGCCCAGATGGAGCAGCATAAAAACGTGGTCAAATGAGCATCACCTCCCATCTCTTTCTGCTGGTCTTTCTGCCCGTCGTCTGTGTAACCTGGCGGCTGGCAAACCGGCATAGCAGCTGTGCCGCCCGGCTGTGCCTGCTGGCGGCGGGTATACTGTTCTGTGGCTGGTCAGCACCCTGGTCCCTGCTGGTGCTGGCCGGGGAGGGAACCGCCACCTACTGCCTGGGCCAGGCCATAAGCCGGCCCGGCAGCCGGAAAAAGCCCCTGCTGGCGGCGGGGGCGGTCCTGGTGGTGGCAGTGCTGTTCCTGTTCAAGTATACCGGCTTCTTCCTTGCCCCCTGGACGGACGGCCTGCCCGCCTGGCTGGCCCCGCTGGGGCTGAGCTTCAGCAGCTTTCAGCAGCTGTTCTGGCTGCGGGACCGCTATCATGGGGAGACGGGAAAGGTATCCCCCCTGGACTACGCCTGCTGTCTGACCCTGTTCGCCACCGCCACCTGCGGTCCCATCACCCGGGTGGGGGAGCTGGTCCCCCAGCTGCGCCGGCCGGAGCCTTTTTCCTGGGACGGCCTGGCCGCAGGGCTGTACTGCTTTGCCCTGGGGCTGTTCAAAAAGGTGCTGCTGGCCGCCATCTTCACCGGCGGAGCCGACTACGGCTTCGGCTTGGCCGGGTCCCTCTCCCCGGCGGACAGCGCTGTGACTATCCTGTGCTATACCCTCCAGATCTACTTTGACTTCTCTGGCTACTGCGACATGGCCTGGGGGATGGGCCGGATGATGGGCCTCGACCTGCCGGTGAACTTCGACAGCCCTTACCGGGCAGTGTCTATCCAGGACTTCTGGGGCCGCTGGCACATCACCCTGTCCCGGTTCTTCCGCAGCTGCGTCTACATCCCCTTGGGCGGCAACCGCCGGGGGATGGCCGTCACTTGCCGGAACATCATGGTCATCTTCCTGCTGTCCGGCCTGTGGCACGGGGCGGGGTGGGGCTTCGTGATCTGGGGCGCCCTCCATGGCGTCGCCATGGTGGTCCAGCGGCTGTGGGGCAAGCGGAAGTTCCTGCCCAGGCCTCTGTGCTGGCTGCTCACCTTCCTGTTTGTCAACTTCGCCTGGGTCTTTTTCCGGGCCGCCACCTTGGACCAGGCCCTAGCCCTGTTGGGCGACCTGGCGGGGAGCTGGGCCATGCCCTCTGCGGAGATGGCCGCCGCCCTGCTGCTGCCCGAGTTTGAGGCCCTGGGCTATTTTGTATCCGCTTTCTCCGCCTCACTGGGCCAGGCGCTGACCTACTGGCTGCCCCTGCTGGCCCTGCCGGGGGCGCTGCTCCTGCTGGCCTGTCCTAACCCCACGCGCCAGGCCCAGCGCTTCCGCCCCGCCTGGTGGAAGGCCCTGCTGGCCGCGGCGGCGCTCATCTGGTCGCTGGTCTCCCTGGTGGGAGTGGAGACGTTCATCTACGCCAATTTCTAAGAGGGACCTTATGAAAGCTAAGACATTTGTTTGGGCCGTGCTGGCCGCTGTCCTGGGCGTGCTGGGCGCGTTGGCCCTGGTGCTGGCGCTGACCGACCCCTTTTTTGTAGTCCGCGGGCTGGACGAAGAGGACACGGCCCTGTTTTCCAACCAGCGGTATGAGATGGCTGGCCTGATCCGCAACCAGGACTACTCCGCCGTGGTCATGGGCACCTCCCTGGTGGCCAACTACCGGGCCTCCTGGTTTACCGAAGGGCTGGGGAAGGAGACGCTGAAAATCACCTTCCCCGACGGATGGCTGTCTGAATTCGACACCGCTCTCCATCTGGCCTACCAGACCCACCCGGAGCTGGATACCGTCTTTTTCGGCCTGGACCTGAACATCCTTATCCGTCCGGACAGCCAGCGGGATGTGGAGCTGCCCATGTACCTGTACAATACCAACCCCTTTGACGACGTGCAGTATTTTCTCAACAAGGAGACTTATATCCAGGTGGCCAAGCTGCTGGTCAACCGGCTGAACGGGGGCACCACCACCCTGGACAACGCCTATGTCTGGGATGGAAGCCACGAGTTCTCCCGGGAGCACTCCCTGGAGGTGTACTACCGCCTGCCCGACGTCAGCCCGCCGGAGCCGGAGGACACCTACCTGGCTGCGGCAAAGGAAAATCTGGCGGTGGTCACCGGCTGGGCCAAGGCTCACCCGGACACCCAGTTCCACGTCTGGTTCGCCCCTTACTCCATCCTCTACTGGGACAACGTCAACCGGCTGGGCCGGACGGACGCCTACCTGGCGGCGCTGGAGCTGGCCTGGCAGGAGCTGACCCAATATGACAACATCACGGTGCACAGCTTCCTGGCCCGGGAGGATATTGTGGCCGACCTGGACAACTACACCGACTATATCCACTGCTCCGGCGCGGTGACCCATCTGGAGGCCCAGACCATGATGGCCGGGGGAGAGCAGGTCACCCAGGAAAATTATGTCCAAAGATTGGACGAGCTGCGGCAGTTTGTGGTAAACTATGATTACGACGCACTGTTTGCGTAGCGTGTCCCCCTTTTTACAGACCAGACCTTTTCCCACGGAGGTTTTTGCCTATGACTGACCAGACCAAAATCCGCAATTTTTCCATCATCGCCCACATTGACCGCGTCGCCCCAAGCTCCATATCCTTCGCCTCCGCCGGTTGGCGAAAGCTCATCCATTCCGCTGGGGCTCCTTTCCCCGCAAAGCCCGCTGCGCTGCGCCTTTGCGGGGCCCCCATTCTGATTTTATCCGCACGCTTTCGGCGTGCCCCATCCGAGATGGGGTGGGTGGATTTGCCTGACGGGAGGTGTGCGTGATGACAGATCAATCCAAAATCCGAAACTTTTCCATCATCGCCCACATTGACCACGGCAAGTCCACCCTGTCTGACCGGATGATCGAGATCTGCGGCGCGGTGGAGCAGCGCCAAATGGAGTCTCAGCTGCTGGACAACATGGACCTGGAGCGGGAGCGGGGCATCACCATCAAGGCCCGGGCCGTCCGGCTGACCTACCATGCCCAGGACGGGGAGGACTATGAACTGAATCTGATCGACACCCCGGGCCACGTGGACTTCAACTACGAGGTGTCCCGCTCTCTGGCCGCCTGCGAGGGGGCGGTGCTGGTGGTGGATGCCGCCCAAGGGGTGGAAGCCCAGACCCTGGCCAACACCTACCTGGCTCTGGAACACGACCTGGAGATCCGCCCGGTGCTCAACAAGATCGACCTGCCCGCGGCCGACCCGGCGCGCGTCAAGCAGGAAATCGAGGATGTCATCGGCCTGCCCGCCATGGACGCTCCGGAGATCTCCGCCAAAATGGGCATCAATATTCCGGCGGTGCTGGAGGACATTGTCCACCACGTTCCCGCCCCCCGGGGGGACCCCAAGGCTCCCCTAAAGGCGCTCATCTTCGACAGCCAGTACGACCCCTACCTGGGGGTCATCGTCTACTTCCGGGTGATGGAGGGCACCATCAAGCCGGGCATGGAGGTACAGCTCATGGCCTCCGGTGCCAGGCACACGGTTCTGGAGGTGGGTTATCTCCGCCCCCTGGGCATGGAGGCCGCGCAGGAGCTGGCCGCCGGTGAGGTGGGCTACTTCACCGCCTCCATCAAAAATGTGAAGGACACCCGGGTGGGCGACACCATCACCGAGGCAAACCGGCCCACTGCGGAGGCTCTGCCCGGCTACCGCCCGGTACAGCCCATGGTGTACTGCGGCGTGTACACCGAGGATGGCTCTAAATACCCCGACCTGCGGGACGCCCTGGAGAAGCTCCAGCTCAATGACGCCTCTCTGTCCTTCGAGCCGGAGTCCTCCATCGCCCTGGGCTTTGGCTTCCGGTGCGGCTTTCTGGGCATGCTCCACATGGAGATCATCCAGGAGCGGCTGGAGCGGGAGTTCGACCTGGACCTGGTCACCACATTACCTTCCGTTATTTATGAGGTGACCAAAACAGACGGGACTGTGGTGAAGGTGGATAACCCCCACAACTACCCCGACCCCGGCTCCATTTCTGAGGCCCGGGAGCCCTATGTGAACGTGTCTATCATCTCGCCCCCGGATTATGTGGGCAACATCATGCCCTTGTGCCAGGACCGCCGGGGGGAGTACAAGGACATGCAGTACCTGGACACCAACCTGGTGGAAATCCACTACCTGATGCCCCTCAATGAGATCATCTACGACTTCTTCGACACCCTGAAGGCCCGCACTAAGGGGTATGCCTCCCTGGACTATGAGCTGGAGGGCTACCGCCCCTCCGACCTGGTGAAAGTAGATCTGCTCTTAAACGGCGACCAGGTGGACGCCCTATCCTTCATCGCTCACCGGGAGAAGGCCTATAAGCGGGCGAGGCGTATCTGCGAAAAGCTCAAGGAGAATATTCCCCGCCAGATGTTCGAGGTGCCCATCCAGGCGGCCATCGGCGGCAAGATCATCGCCCGGGAAACCATCAAGGCCCTGCGCAAAGACGTGCTGGCCAAGTGCTACGGCGGCGACATCACCCGGAAGAAGAAGCTGCTGGAGAAGCAGAAGGAGGGCAAAAAGAAAATGCGCTCCCTAGGTACGGTGCAGATGCCCACCGAGGCGTTCATGGCCGTGCTTAAGCTGGATGAGGAGTAAAAGCCGCCGTAGGCAGTCCTCCCGCCCAAGCCCAGCGAACGGGTTTGGCGGGAAAAGGAGACGCAAGGAAATGCGGCAAAAAGTACCCCGCAGGGCGCTGCGAGCGGAATGGACTTTGTTTCGGCGCCATGGCCGTGCTCCAGCAGGACAAAGAATGATGGCATCATGGTTTCGGAGGCTGTGTGTTAAATGTGCTGCCTTTTTATCGCCGCTCTACCAGAAAGATACACATAGACGATTGTCTGGTATTGTCTCCACAACAAGCACAACCGTATTGTTAGAAAACGCGCTATCTATGGATAGCGCGTTTTCTGTGCCATATTTACCGCAGTATTCTCCTGTAAAGTGCTCTTGCCGACAATGGGAGAAACGCACTTTCTCTCACGAGACCAACTGCCGCACTCACCGATGCCGGGTAAGCCGTTTTAGGCGCCTATCCCCACTCAACGTGGCAGGCTGTTTGGCAATCGGTTGCAATTTTAGAATCCGCTCTTCCTAAAATTGCTGTCATCTGACAAACCGGCCTCCCGAGTTTTCTTATCCCATTTTATGCTCCTGGCAAACACCGGGCCATAAAAAAGCTCCCTCCTTGCCCTCAAGCTTTACGCTGCTTCAAATCGTCTCGATCCGCGAACACACTATCCAAGTGTCTCGCCGTAACAGAATGTCCTCAGCTCATGTGGAGTCCCGTTCTATAATCTCGGATAAAATCATCATTTTATGGGCTGCAGGCTCATTGTTCAAAATATGTACCAAAATGTTGGAGCAAGCAATGCTAAGCTCCTGCATTTTGTTATCCAAAACGGTCAGCTGAGGGCGGGATAGCCTCGCATACAGGGAGTTGTCTACACCAATGACCGCAATATCATCCGGCACAGAAACCCCAGCGTCCATCATGGCTTGAACGCCAGCATTTGCCAATAAATCAGTGGAAAAAATAATAGAATCGATGTTAGGATGCCTGCAAATCAGTTTTTTAATTTGGTCGTAACAGGTCTGCCATTCCTCCTCGCCCTCGTTGTGGTGTAAATGAATAACCGGGGGATCCATGGTCTCAGTGGGGTTTCGCTCCCGCCAAGCCGAGACAAACCCCTGAATCTTTAGGTGATTGCTGGGTGTGTCATTCATGTTGATATAACAGGGGTGGGTGCGCCCCTTTCGGTAGAGCAGGCGCAGGCATTCCGCTATGCCGTTCTGCTCATCGGCCAAGATGCTGTATACATTTGGCAGATCAAGCGTGCCGTTCTCTATGATGACAGGCATATTTTTCAGATATTTTCGGATATTTTTGGCCACACTTTCCGTCTGGAAGGTCGATCCGATCAGAACCACAGCCTCTGCCCGCCTAGAGGCCAGAATGCGGAAGCCGTTTTCCCGGGACGCCTCAGAAAAGCCGGAATTCACAATAATACAGGTATAGCCGCTCTGCTGAAGCTGTTGTTCAATAAAGTAAGCGCCTTCTGCATGATGAGACGTGCGAATGTCCGACATCATGATACCCACAATCTTCGATGAGTTGCTGACCAGTCCCTGGGCAGAGGCATTAGGCTCAAAGTTATATTTTCGCAGCAAACGCTCAACCTTCGCCCGGGTTTCCAGATTGACGCCCATTTTATTATTCAGAACCCGTGAGACCGTGCTGGCGGAGACACCGGCTTCAGCGGCAATGTCATAAATCGTCATAGAAAGAACCTTCTTCATGTTCTGTAATAGCATGGATTATTCAGGAAGGATATCCTGTGTTCGTATCCGCAGAAAAGCGGCGAAAACATCTTCTGTACCCGATTATAAGGCATATTGAAATAGATTGCAATGTTAATCGGCTACGAAACAGGTTTTTGTGAACATACGACAAGAAGAAAATCAACAATTTTGTAGACTTATAACAAAATAAAAATATTTATTTTGTCTAAAAGAAGCATTGAAAACAGAGGAATCGACTGCTAAAATTGAAATCAGAATTAATGCAATCGATTGCATAATGTCGGAACGTGTATTTTGTGGTTGCAAAACGCACGAAATTTTTTAACTGTTGATTGCAATCGATTGCAACAATGCATAGGGAGGGAATTATGGTCAAATTTGTTTCGTTTTTCGGCGAACGGTCACAGCTATTTGAGGAGCTCAACCAAAAGACCAGGGAATATGCACGGAGCAAGGGGATCGACTATATCTGGGTACCTCAAACTCCTTATGATGTGGATGAGGTCGTCGAGCAGCTTAATAACGCAGATGCGGGTATGATCGATGTGGAGCCCTATGATGAACGGATTTTTAGCCGCATGAATGACCGGTGCAAGCTGCTGGTTCGCTTTGGTGTAGGATTTGACAAAGTCAACCTACCGGATGCCTCTGCCCACGGACTGGCCGTGGCCCGGACCACAGGCGCGAATAAGACCGGAGTGGCCGAGATGGCGCTGATGATGATGCTGGCCGCCGGACGTCAGGTTATGCTGAACCGAAAAACCGTGGCCTCTGGGGTATGGGAAAAGAATATCGGCCATGAGTTGATCGGAAAAAAAGTAGGGATTCTTGGCTTTGGCAATATCGGCATGGCCTTGGCAAAGCTGCTCCAAGGGTTTGACTGCGAGGTGCTGGCCTATGATACCTACCGGAATGAGGCTGCCGCCAGTGATTTGAACGTCCGATTTGCTGATCTGAACGAAATCCTCACCACTTGCGACGCGATCAGTGTCCACCTGCCCTACAACAAGGATACAGATCACCTGATTGACGCCAACGTGTTTAACAAAATGAAGCCCGATTCCATATTGGTCTGCACGGCCCGGGGCAAAATCGTAGACGAGGATGCGCTTTATGAGGCTCTGGTCAGCCATAAAATTGGCGGCGCGGGATTGGATGTATATGCGGTGGAACCGCTGCCCACAGATTCCAAGCTGATTGGACTGGATAACATTGTTTTAACCCCCCATGTCTCTAGCCAGACCTATGAGTCCATCTGGGCAACCTACAAAAAGGGCGTGGATATTGTGGCGGACTTTTTTGCCGGCAAGGAGCTGGACCGCAGCGACCTGCTGAATCCCGATTACGCGCAGAACGCGCGAAAGTGACACGCAGTACCGGCAACGTCTCCGTCGTGGGGACGGCAAAAATGAGGAAAGGATGATGTTTTTATGAAAGTGATGCACGGAGACCCCAACAGGGCTGAGCACCAAAAAGTCTTTGTGGAAACCGCGGACGGGAAGTTCAAATACCAGTTGTTTATGGACTATGCCAAGGGCCTGCCTGATTATCTGGAAATGGTGCCTTATATGGGAAACATCTCTGGCGGCTGCGTGGGTCCAGACGACTGCCTGTACTGCGGACTGCGGGGCGGCGGCTTTATGAGTCCCGAGCCCCCCTCTAGCATCATCAAGCTGGACCCGGAGGGAAATTTTATCAAGACCATTGGGGAGGGAATCATCAGCGGGCTGCACTTCTTTGAGGTTACGGACCGGGGCACGGTGATCATTCCTGACACCGGCGCCAGCTATGTCTATGAACTGGATTTAGAAAGTGAGAAAATTGTGCGCACCTGGGGGGAGAAGGGTAAGCCCTGCGACAACATCAAGGATGTGAATGTGTTCACCCGAGTGAGAATGCACAACGGCATTTTTGCCACGGAGCCCTGCCACGGCTACGACGGCGGTTCCTATGAGTGGATGCTCAAGCATGAGTTGAAGGAACTGGGCAAGCCCTTCCACAACCCCACTGATGTGGCGCACGACTCTCAGGGGAACATGTATGTCTCCGACGGGTACTCCAATTTCGCCGTACATAAGTTTAACAAGGATGGCGATTATGTAGAGACTTGGGGCGGCAAGGGCGTTTGGGACCCGTACACCGATACGCCGGGCAAGTTCCTGGTGGTGCACTCCCTCTGCTGCGACCCCAGAGACCGCATTTGGGTATGCGACCGGGAGAAAGACGCCGTCCATGTATTTAACACCAAGGGCGAGGTCGTTTTCTACATGAGCAACGATATGGGGCAGCCCTCTGGGGTGGACACGGACGGAACCTATGTCTATGTGGTGGGCCGCGGCGGCTATATCACCATCTTTGATTTGGACTTCAACGTGGTAGGGCAGTTGGGCTTCTTCAACGGCAACCTACGGGGCCACACTCTGGCCGCCGACAGCAGGGGAAACCTTTATATTTTCCCCACCCACGCCAATGAAGAACATCAGTTCATCGCTTTGAAACGGGTGAACGAAACAGAGAAATAGACAGGATGATTGTTCATCCGGGGGTGAAAAATGGCTCGATATACGATCAAACGAATCTTATGGATCATCCCGATTTTAATCGGCGTGATTACCATCGTATTTTTCATTTCCGCCGTCACGCCAGGCAACCCGGCCGCCTCCCTGCTGGGCCCCTCGGCAACCACGGAAGAAATCCAGGAAATGGAGCATGTCCTGGGCTTGGATCAGCCGCTGATCAAACGGTGGGTGGATTACATCATTGGTATTTTCACCCGCTTTGACTTTGGAACCTCCTATGTGACCCGTCAGCCGGTACGTGACGAGATTTTTGCCTTCTTCCCGGTCACTCTGCAGCTGGCTATTTACTCCACTCTTTTGGGCATTGCCTTTGGCATCCCCCTGGGGGTTGTATCCGCATTAAAGCAGTACACCTGGGTAGACAGCGTCATTCTGGTCGTTTCTGTGCTGATGATTTCCCTTCCCAACTTTTGGCTGGCAATGATGCTCATTAAGGTATTTGCGGTGGACTTGAAATGGCTGCCATCCTATGGCCTGGATAGTATATTGGGCTGGGTCTTGCCAGTGGTCGTCGCCGGACTGCAGTCCATGACCCAGATCATCCGGATCACTCGGTCAAGTATGCTGGAGGTTATGCGGCAGGACTATATCCGGACCGCACGCGCGAAGGGACAGGATGAGCGGATCATCGTCACCCAGCATATGCTGCGCAACGCTATGATTCCCGTAGCCACCAGCATCGGCTCTAGCCTAGGCAACTCGCTGGGTGGAAATATGGCGCTGGAGTCTGTGTTTGCGCTTCCCGGCCTGGGAAACTATGTGGTCCGTGCTATTACGGCCATCAATACGCCAGCCATGCTGGGGGGCATCCTCTTCATCGCCATCATGTTTACCATCGTAAACCTGCTGGTGGACTTGTCTTATGTACTAATCGACCCCAGGCTAAAGAGCCGGGTGACCGGAAAAAAACTCAGTAAGCGCGCGATACGAAAGATGCTTGCGGAACAGGAGGCGGCGTGAATGGCCAAAATGACAACTCCGGCTATGGAGCGGATCAACAAACGCCGCGCCAAAAGCAACGGAAAGCTGGCGAGATCTACGCCGGGCAGAGACGCCTGGCGCCGGCTGATTCGCAACCGGACGGCGATCCTGGGTATGATTATTATTATTGTGCTGTTGGTGATGGCGCTGTTTGCCCCGCTGATTGCGCCGTATGCATATGACGAGATGGATGTCATGCACATGCTGGAAGGACCCAGCAGCATCCACTGGTTTGGAACTGATGAGTTGGGCCGGGACATGCTTTCCCGCTGCATCTATGGGGCCAGGATCACTTTGCCCATCGCCATCTTCACGGTGATCGTGGCTATTCTGCTGGGAGGAACGTTAGGTACACTCTGTGCCTACTTTGGTGGGCAGTTTGATAATATCGTAATGCGCTTCATCGACATATGGGGGTCTATTCCCGGCCTGATGCTGAGCATCGCCATTGTGGCGGCACTGGGAAACAATATGTCGGTCTTGGTCATCGGTTTGGCGGTGGGGGCAGTGCCCAACATGACGCGTACCTTCCGCGGGGCAATTTTTACCGTGGTGGACAGCGATTATGTGGAATCGTCAAAATCTATGGGGGCCAGCAGCTTCAATATCATGTTTAAGCACCTGCTCCCCAATGCGGTGGGCCCTGTCATTTTGGCCATTGTCGGCCTGCTGGGTGTGGAGGTGCTGTGCGTGTCTACTCTGAGCTTTCTCGGTGTGGGTGTCAAGCCTCCCACGCCGGAGTGGGGCTCCCTACTGTCCACCAGTAAGGGATACCTAAACTCCGCCCCTTATCTGTGCGCCTTCCCCGGCCTTTTTATCATGTTGGCTGTGCTGGGTTTCAACCTGCTGGGGGATGGCCTGCGGGACGCGCTGGACCCGCGTCTGAAGTGAGGAGGACATCGCAATGGAAGATAAGAATGTCCCCGTAGTTGAGGTCAAAGATCTGGTGGTTCATTATGAAACCTATGACGGTGTTGTGGAAGCGGTGAACGGGGTTTCATTTAAAATCGAAAAAAAGGACGTACTGGGACTGGTGGGTGAGACTGGCGCAGGCAAAACTACCATTGCGCTAAGTCTGATGCAGCTGCTACCTCATCCGCCAGCTCACATTATCAAAGGCAGCATCAAATTAGGCGGCGAGGAAATTGTCCTTCCCGACGACGCAACTAAGGCCGAACGGAAACAGCTGGAAAAACGGATGAAGGAGTACCGGGGCAAAAAAATCAGCATGATTTTTCAGGATCCCATGACTGCCCTCAACCCTGTGCAGCCCATCGGGGACCAGATTTGCGAGGTGATCGCCCTGCACGAAAACTGCAGCAAGTCAGAGGCGGGGAAAAAAGCCACAGAAATGTTGGAAATGGTAGGCATCCGTCCGGAACGGTATCGGGATTATCCCCACCAGATGTCTGGCGGCATGAAGCAGCGAGTGGTCATCGCCATCGCGCTGGCCTGTAGCCCGGAGCTGTTGATCGCTGACGAGCCCACCACGGCCTTAGATGTGACCATTCAGGCGCAGGTGCTGGACATGATGAAGGATCTGCGCAACCGTCTGGGAACGGCAATGATGCTGATTACTCATGATTTTGGTATCGTAGCGGACGTATGCAACAAGTGCGCGGTTGTCTATGCCGGTGAGATCATGGAGTGCGGGAGCGTGGAAGACATTTTTGACCGCCCTCAGCACCCCTATACCATTGGATTGTTTGAGTCCATTCCCAGTCTGGATAAAGATGTGGAACGTCTTAAGCCTGTTCCCGGACAGACGATCGATCCCAATGATCTGCCTGCCTACTGCAGTTTTTACAGCCGCTGCTCCCGGCGGACCGAGGCCTGCAAAAATTGCGATCCTGTCTTGACTGCGGTGAGCCCCGGCCATTTTGTGAAGTGCATCCATGCGGGGGGGAAGGAGGATGGCGCATAATGGCGCTGCTGGAAGTATCCCATTTAAAGAAATATTTTCAGGTCAGCAGCGGCATATTGCACGCTGTGGACGACGTGTCCTTCACTCTGGAGCAGGGCAAGACCCTAGGTGTGGTGGGAGAGTCTGGGTGCGGTAAGTCCACTCTAGGCAAGACCATCATCCGCCTGACCGATCCCACCGCGGGAACCGTACTATTTGACGCAGTGGATGTGGCGGCCTACTCAAGCAAGGAGTTCAAAAAGGTCCGCCCCAACATGCAGATGATCTTTCAGGATCCGTTCGCCTCACTGGACCCCCGAAAGACGGTGACAGAGCTGATTGCCGAGCCCATGAAGATCTATAAAACCGGCAGCAAGGCGGAAATTTATCAACGGGTCAAAACGCTAATGGATACGGTTCAGTTAGCAGAGCGGTTTCAAAACAGCTATCCCCACGAGCTGGACGGCGGCCGCCGTCAGCGCATCGGCATCGCCCGCGCCCTGGCGCTGCGGCCAAAGTTTATCGTCTGCGACGAGCCTGTATCCGCTTTGGACGTGTCCATTCAGGCCCAGGTGCTCAACCTGCTACAAGATCTGCAGAAGGACCTGGGATTGACTTATATGTTTATCACTCATGATATGTCTGTGGTCAAGCACATCTCTGACGATATCATCGTCATGTATCTGGGCCAGATTGTAGAGAAAAGCCCGGCCAAGGAACTATTTACCAAACAGTACCATCCCTATACCCAAGCGCTCCTCTCCGCCATCCCTGTACCCTCTCTACACAATCGCAGAGAAAAAATTGTGATCAAAGGAGAGCTGTCCTCACCCATCAATCCGGAGAACCGGTGCCGATTTGCCGGACGGTGCGCCTATTGTACGGAAGGGTGCAAAACTAAACCTGCACCAAAGCTGGTGGAAGTCTCGCCAAACCATTTCGTGGCCTGCCACCGCTCGGCGGAGCTGGTGGATAAGCTGAATAAAAACAACTGAACGGAGGAGAACACATGAAATCCAAGAAAGCCCTTGCTCTGGCGCTTGTCTGTGCGCTGGCCCTATCTGTCCTAGCCGGATGTACCAGCGGCCAGCAGCCTTCTGACACCCCCGGCACCTCCAATGACCCGGGCACCAACACCAACGAGCCCGTAGATAATCCCAACCTTGTCCCTGCGGAGGGCACTTCGGAAGAAACCTTGAAGGTCGCCTGTGACGGCGAACCCACCTCCATTTTCCCCAACTATGTCACGAATAAGACCAGCAACCGAGTGGACAGCTGCCTGTTCGATACCCTGGTTCGCTGGAATGATGAGACCAAGACCGCGGAGCCCTCTCTGGCCACCAAGTGGGAGCAGATTGACGATTTGCACTGGCAGTTTACCCTGCGGGACGACGTCTACTTCACCAACGGTGAGAAGTTGACCGCCAATGACGTTATCGCCTCCCTCCAGGCCTCCTACGACTATACGCTGAACCACTATACTTTGTGGCTCGACCCCGCTGAATGCGAGGTGGTGGATGACACCACCGTTATCATCGGCCTGTCCCGTATATATAACAACCTCCCTGAAATCTTGGGCTGCACCTACTATGCTATTTTCTCCGCCAAGGCATTTGAAGAAGTGGGCAATGATGAGACCGTTTTTGCGGTCAATCCTGTGGGCTCCGGTCCCTACAAGCTGGAGTCCTGGGAGACCGGATCCAAGCTGACTCTGGTCCGCAATGACGACTATTGGGGAGAACTGCCCTACTACAAGTACATCGAGTTTTCTTTTATCAGCGATCCCGTGGCCCGCGTCAACGCCCTAGAGGCCGGAGACGTTCAGCTGGCATTCAACATTCCTACCGCGCAGATTGAGGAGCTACAGGGCTATGACAACCTGTACGTCAATATCTATGAGCAAAATGTGGGCGTACCCATCTGGTTAACCATGAAGAATACTCCTTCCCTTCAGGATGAGAACGTCCGCAAAGCTATTTTCTTGGCTATCGACAAGGAACTGTTGGTGCAGGCGGCCTATGGCGGCTACGGAACCGCCTCCCATTCCTCTGTGACTGGCCAATCTTCCCCTTATTACTTTGAGTCTGAAACCTATGCCCAAGATGTGGAGACCGCTAAGCAGCTGATTGCTGACTCCGGCTGGTCTGCTGAGGATTTGACCTACACCACCTACGCCGTGAACGGCGGAAGCACAGCGCATTACGAGGTGTTAAAGGCCCAACTGGACGCCATCGGCGTGACCCTCAATATCGAAACGGTGGACCTGACCGTCATGCTGGAGCACTCCTGGGTCGGCGAAATTCCCATCGGCTTTGCCGAAAACGACAACTGGGACGTGGGACGGATGCTGGAGTTTGCCGACTCCCGAATCGAGACCTCCTGGAACGCCTATGTGGGCGAGGGTGAGGAGGAGCTCCACGCCCTGATCGACGCCGCCTGGGCCGCCTCTGACGAGGAGCGGTACGATGCCTACGCCGCTGTCCAGCAATGGCTGAGCGACCACTATGTTTGCACCAATCTCTGTGATGTGGTTATGCCCGATGCCTGGGCAGCCAATCTCACCGGCGTGGTCTACGACGCCCATTGCTGGCCGAATATCTACAATGTCCGTCCTCTGGTTGAGCAATAATTGTTCGTGTTTCTTGGAACCGGTTCGGCTTCTCTGCGGGGCCGGCCGGTTCCTTTCCAGTTAGGGCTGACCCGGTGAAGAGGATGAGATTTATGAAGCTTTTTTCAAAGACGCGCCTAAACAGCCCAGGCAAGCGGGAGGAAAATCGACGAAAGGGGCACAAAGGGCCCTTGTCAAAACGCTACTTTGACGATTTCGAGGTGGAAGTGACCCTGGACAGCAGGGGAAGAGCCAAGCGAAACTTGGTGTATATCGGAGATACCTACACCGCTTTGGTACCTGACGCGGTGTTCCGCCGGAGAAAATGGAGCTTCCTTCTGCTGGCTGTTCTCTGTGCGGGGATTTTTGTCGGGGCAAACAGCGTCAACGTGTCCAGTAATCGGGAAGGGGTACTGGCCGCACTGGGGGTGCTGGCGGTAATCCCCCTATTCCTGGTATGCTACGCCTGTGTGTACCGACTTTGCAAGCCCCCAACACTGCAGCGCATGGAATATATTGAGGCATCCATGTTCCTGAAATTCGGCGGGTTCCTTTTGGCGTTGCTTGGGATTGTGCTCTTTGTATGGCACGGCGTTTTCTCTCTGCGCCATGCGCTCCCTTCAGAGATGGGCCGGGAGCTGTCCGTCACCGCCGCCTGGGGCCTGATGGCGGGCAGCGCCATATACCTCTGGATTGCCGAGCTGACGACGGAGTATTGCCAACGAAACCGGGAGGGCGCTGTAATCCACCGGGAACATTTCAAAAGAAGCGGAGGATAGACATGGGTCGGGAATCCTATTATGCATTTATCGGGACAAATTCTGTCCGCGGCAGCCGGGGAATCTACACCCTCCGAATCGACGCGGAGACTGGCATAGCCAAGATCATGTCTACGGCGCCTGCGTACAACACAGGCTGTCTGGCATTGAGCCAGGATGGGGGAAACCTCTATGCCGCGGCAGAGGGAATGACCTTTGACGGCTATGCCGATGGGGGCGTAATGGCCTTCCGGGTAAACCAGGATGGCAGCCTGCACCGGCTGAACGGCCAGCGCAGCTATGGTCAGCGCACCTGCTGTGTGGCGGTGGATCGGGAAAAGAAAAACGTATATGCGTGTAATTTCTATAAGGGAACCTGGAGTGCGTACGCACTCCAGGAAAATGGAGCCCTGTCACCGGCCAGGCTGGTGGTGGCGCCGCCAGAGGCCTCCGCTTGGAAGGCACTGCACTGTATTGGGACCATTGAAGAGGACTATGTTGGGGTGATCTCCCTGGCAGAGTGCGCCCTTGTGGTTTATCGCGGCGACACCGGCGTGCGTGTGACCAGCTTCTCTTTTCCGCACAATCCCTTTCCCCGGTATTTTGCCGCCGTAGACGACACCATTTACGCTATGATGCAGTCACCGGATGAGATTTATGTCTTTCAAAGTCATCTGAAAGAAAATGGGGGCTTGGAGCTGATTCAAAAAGTCCGCCTGCTGGATGACGCCCATCCCGCCATACCCGCCACCAGCACCATCCGGGTGACCCCGGACCGAAAGCTGGTGTTGGCGGCAAACCGCCCCAGCAATACGATTACGGTCTATACCCGGAACCCCAATGGAACGCTGACCCCGGAACGCGTGGCGGAAATCCCAGGCAACGGCCCCCGGGATTTCAACATCTCAGGGGATGGGGCGCTGGTGGTCGCCGCGATGCAGCATTCAGACGAGGTGTTTGTCCTGAAGCTGGATGCATATGAAAAGACTCTGATACCAGTTGGCCAGGCTGTCAAGGTGCCCTCACCAGCAGCAGTGGCTGTCAGTGGGAGGCTTTCGACATGAACGACCTGGAACGACGGCTTCAAAAGCTGGAAGCGCAAAGCAGCACCCTTGAGCGGCAACTGTCGGAGCTGCGGGCCCGGGCGGAAATTGCCGATCTCATGGGGCGGTACGCGGTGTATTATGGCGCGGGATGGGGTGAGCGCATCGTCTCGGAGCTGTGGAGCCGGGATGAAGAAAATGTCAGCCTGGAATACGGGGCCTCTGGCATTTATACCGGCCGGTGGAAGATTGAGACGTTCTATCTTAACCAGGTCCTCCCCGGCCGGTTGGATACCATCGCCTTCTCCTCCCCCACCCTGATTATGGAACCCGATGGGACTGCCGTCAGGGGGAGCTGGACGGCGCTGGGCACCCAGACTGACGCCGGTGATTTGGGGCCTGTCCCGGTCACGGAAGAAAGCAACCGCCGGGCTTTGTTCTCCAGCCGTACCTCCGACGGAAAGGAATACCGGGCGGAGGTGGTGCTCCAGCGGTATGAGGTGACGTTTCACAGGGAAGATGGCCTTTGGAGAATTTACCATCTGCATGTGCTGGAGTATTTTCGCTGTCCCTATGGCAGAGACTGGGTATCTTACGCCCAAGAGCGGTTTGCATCGGACGGCGTGTGGCTGGAGTCGATGTTTGACACATCTATGGCGCTGCCGCCGGAAGCTCACGGGGAAAACCTGCCCAGCCAGTCCACCAGCAGCCACTGGCAGTATACAGTGGACGGCCAATCCGGTCAACAAACGTCGATGCTTTGATCGCGGCCGCACAAAGAAAGGAAGCATGATGCTGCAATGATTACCAATAACCTGTCCAGGCTTGACCGCTACGATTACCACAACAAGCGCTTTCAGACGGCATTCGACTTTCTCCGCAACAGCGATCTGCTCTCGCTCACGCCAGGCACCGAGATCTCTGTGGGCGACGGGGTGCTGGCAAAAATCCAGGAATATACCACTGACCCGGAAGAAACCAGAAAATTTGAAACTCACCGGGATTACTTTGATATCCAGTTTGTCGTCAGGGGCGAAGAGTTTGTGGGAATTGTTCCCGCAGCGGGTCTGATCCCGGACGGGGAGTATGACGAAGCCACTGACATTCAGTATTACCGCAATCCGCCCAGACACGGCGGAGCGGTGCTCCGGGACGGCGATTTTGTCATTGTGCCGCCGGAGGACGCCCATCGCCCCAACTGCCAGGCCAACGGCCCCTGCGTGGTACGCAAAATCGTGGTCAAGGTCAAGGTGTAAGCCGTGGAGAAACAGTATGTACTCGGTCTGGACAACGGGGGGACGGTAACGAAAGCCGCGCTGTTTGACCTGGAAGGGCACGAGATCTGTACGGCCGCCCGGAATACACCAGTGGTTTCCCCTAGGCCCGGATACATGGAGCGGGATATGGACGAGCTGTGGCAGGCCAATTGTGGCTGTATTCGCCAGGTGCTGCAGCAGTCCGGTATAGCGGCGGAATCCATCATTGGCGTGGCGGTATGCGGACATGGAAAGGGCCTGTACTTATGGGGCAAAGACAGCAGACCTGCCTACCCAGGCATTGGATCCACGGACAATCGGGCCTGGCGGGTGACCGAGCAATGGTATCGTGATGGAACCTTTGAACGGGTCTATCCCCAAATCTGTCAGCGGCTTTTGCCCTGCCAGCAGGCGGCGCTGCTGCGGTGGATGAAGGACACGCGGCCAGAAGTCTACCGGAATATCCAATTTGTTTTTTCCGCCAAGGACTATATCCGCTTTCGCCTCACTGGGCAGGCATTCAGCGAAGCCACTGACATTTCCGGTTCAGGGCTGATGGATGTGAAAAACGGACGCTTTTGCCGGGATCTGCTGGAATCGCTGGGGATTGGTGAGGTCTATGATGCGCTGGCGCCGCTGAGGAATTCTAGCGATCTCTGCGGCCAGATTACCGACGCCGCGGCTTCCGCCACCGGCTTGCGTCCCGGCACTCCAGTGGCGGGAGGAATGTTTGATGTGGACGCCTGCGCCATTGCCAGCGCCGTGACCCGGCCGGGCCAGATCTGCACCATCACCGGCACTTGGAGCATCAATGAGTTTATCTCCGACCGTCCTATTCTGGGCACGGCCATCGCCATGAACTCCCTGTACGCTATCCCCGGCTATTATTTGCTGGAAGAAAGCAGCGCCACCAGCGCCGGAAATCTGGAATGGATCATTCAAAACTGTATCGATACAAAAGGCCTGTCCGGAGGAGCTCTGTACGACTATCTGGCGGAGTTGGCGCAGGGTGTGGACCCAGGGGACAGCGAAGTCTATTACCTGCCCTTCCTTTATGGCAGCAACGCCCATCCCCTGGCCAAGGCCTGTTTCGTTGGTATGACCAGCTATCATACGACGGCCCATATGGTGCGGGCCGTGTATGAGGGGGTAGCCTATTCCCACCGGACTCATATTGACAAGCTGCTGACCGTGGCCCAAAAGCCGGAATGCATCCGCATGGCCGGAGGCGCGGTAAACTCCGGATTCTGGGTGCGGATGTTTGCCGATGTCCTCAACTGCCCCATTGAGACCGTGACCGGCGTCAAAGAGTTGGGCGCTTTAGGCTGTGCCATGGCTGCCTGTGTGGCAGCGGGCGTCTACGCCAGCTATGAGCAAGCCGCTGCCAGCATGGTGCGAATCGCGCCGCCCGTTTTCCCAGATCGGGCCCTCCACGAAATTTACGAGAAAAAATATCAAAAGTACCGCGCCATTTCTCAGACGCTGGACGCTGTATGGCCAGAGTTTGCCGTGTGACGGCGCAGACGGCGGGAGGTGTGATGAGAATGAAGGGTTATCAACTGGGCCTTTATGAAAAGGCGATGCCGACAGAGCTGTCCTGGCGGGAAAAGCTGCTCTGCGCAGGGCAGGCTGGCTTTGATTATGTGGAGATCAGCATTGACGAAACGGATGAACGGCTGGCCCGGCTGGACTGGAGCGTCCAGGAGCGGATGCGTATGAATCGCTTGTTTGAAGAGACCGGAGTGCCCGTGCGCTCTATGTGCCTGTCCGGTCACCGCAAATATCCGTTGGGGAGCCATGACGGAAACATCCGCACCAAGAGCCTGGAAATCATGGACAAATCCGTACATTTGGCGGAAGATTTGGGCATCCGCATCATTCAGTTGGCAGGATATGACGTCTACTACGAAAACAGTGACGAGGACACAAGGCAGTTTTTCCTGGAAAACCTCTATAAAGTCGCAGAGATGGCAGCTGCCGCCGGGGTGGTGCTGGGGTTTGAAACCATGGAGACAGAGTTTATGAACACGGTGAAAAAGGCCATGGCCTATGTCTCACTGGTTAATTCCCCCTATTTAAACGTGTATCCCGATATTGGCAATGTCACCAATGCGGCCAAAACCTATGGCACCGATATGCGGGAGGACCTGTCCTCCGGTCACGGCCACTTGGTGGCCTTGCATTTGAAGGAGACGGTACCGGGAGTATTCCGGGAGGTTCCCTTTGGTATGGGGCATGTGGATTTTGCCGCCGCTATTTCAAAGGCCTGGAGCCTGGGGGTGCGCCGGTATGTCACAGAGATGTGGTATACGGGCAGCGAGACCTGGCAGCAGGACATTCGTTCCGCCAGGCAGATGATGGCGGAGCTCCTGGATGGGCAGACGGGAGGCGCGCAATGAGAATTACCAAAAAGGTGCTGTCACAACTGGAGAAAAACTACGCTTTGGCTCCGCTGCACTACCAGGGGAAGGCGCATTTTCTAGTGGCCTCAGAACTGGAAAATCGGTGTCTCCTGTTTGACCTGGAAGGGAATTTAGAGGACGTGGTTTGGGAAAAGCCTGGCGGCGTCATGAGTATGGTACAGGTGCCGGGAACAGACGGACAGTTTCTGGCAACTCTGAAATTTTATGGCTTTAACAACGCATCTAAAGCAAATATTTCTATCATTACGCCCCAGGAAAAAGGAACATGGCAAATCCGCACCCTGGTGGAATTGCCGTTCGTCCATCGCATTGACATCGTAGAACGAGGTGGCGTGCGCTATCTGGTGGCATGTACCCTGAAGTCCGGTCATGCGTATGACGATGACTGGCGTTTCCCTGGTAAGGTATATGCGGGTGAACTGCCCGCTGATCTGAGCGGCTTTGACCAAAATCACCAGTTGGAGCTAACTGTAGTCAAGCAGGGACTGCAAAAAAACCACGGCTATTATCAGGTACAGGAAAACGGCGTTCCCCTCTGCTTGATCTGCGCAGACAACGGGATCTTCGTCCTCACACCCCCGGCTGCCCGGGGAGAGGCATGGAGCGTTGAGCTCTTGTCTGAGGACGCGGCCAGCGATGCGGTGCTACTAGACTTCGACGGTGACGGCCAGCGGGAGCTGGGGGTAATCGCCCCGTTCCATGGAGACTGCGTGCGCATCTACAAAAAGCAGAACGGCCGGTTCCAGAAGGTGTATGAATATGGCCGCAAGCTGCCATTCTGCCATGCCTTCTATGGTGGTACACTGTGCGGAAAACCCACTCTGGTAGTGGGACACCGGGCTGGCGCGCGGGACTTTCTGGCCTTTACCTATGATTCTGAAACGGGCTCCTACCAAGCGGAGTGGATCGACCATGGCCGCGGCCCGGCAAACACGCTGCACTACCAACTCCATGGCAAGGACGTGCTGGTGGCCACCAACCGGGAAACTGACGAAGTAGCTCTGTATGAACTGGAACCCTGAGATACAACTGGAGGAACATCATGCTGGAAGAACTGAAACACAGAGTATATGAAGCCAATATGCTGCTGCCCCAATATGGCTTGGTGACCTTTACCTGGGGGAATGCCAGCGAACTGGACCAGAAGCGGGGGATCTTCGCCATTAAGCCCAGCGGGGTGGACTACGACAAGCTGAGGCCGGAGGATATGGTCCTGATAGATTTGGAGGGGAAGAAGGTCGAGGGGCGATACAACCCGTCCTCGGATACCCAGACCCATCTGGAGCTGTACCTTGCCTTTTCCCAGATCGGCGGCATCGTACACACGCACTCGGCCTACGCCACCAGTTGGGCCCAAGCCGGGCGGTCCATTCCCTGCTACGGCACGACACATGCGGACTACATCTATGGAGAGGTACCCTGTGTGCGAAACTTAACCCAGGGAGAAATTGATGACGCCTATGAAAAAAATACCGGCCTTTTAATCGTCTCTGAGTTCCGGCGAATGGGTAAGGACCCAGCTGCAGTACCTGCGGTACTGTGTAAAAACCACGGTCCTTTTACCTGGGGCAAGAATGCTCACGAGGCAGTACACAACGCCGTCGTGTTGGAAGAGGTAGCTAAAATGGCCTATCGGACGGAGTTAATCAACTTCCGGGTGCAGCCTGCGCCTCAGGAACTTCAGAACAAGCATTACAGCCGCAAGCATGGAATAGGAGCTTATTACGGCCAGCGGCCCATCGCAGGGCAGAAGGATTGAGCGCTAAATCCGGCTAATTTTGTTTTTATGCTGTTTATACAGGATTTTTGCTCTAACTAGTTACAAATTACCCCTGGAGTATTTTTATCTATGAATGGTTTCGGACCGAATGTATCCGCTTATCAGAGTCTGTTCCGCCGCTGTGGCCGGTCTTACTTTAGAGGGAGAATCCCTAGCCGCTCACCTATCCCCTGAAAACGCAAACAAGGCGGGAGCCGTTTGAAGCGGCTCCCGCCTTCTGGCATTCCGAGAAATCATCTCAAATGTTTCGCAAAGAGTACCTGTCCGGCCTGTTCTGTGAATCCATTCTTTTGATAAAAGCGGTAGGCTGGCACCCGCCGATCCGTCAGCAGCACAACCGCTGCCACCTCGCGCTTCCGGAGATCGCCGTCAATCAGCTCGAGAAAACGCCGACCTGCGCCCATCCCCTGGCGCTCCGGGTCAATCCCCAGCTCGTCAATCCAATACTCCGTTCCCTGATACCAGTGCCGGATCCGCCCCAGGGAAATGCCAACCAGTACATCATCCTCAAACAGCCCCAGACACAGAGCATTGGGGGTGCCCAGCAGCTCTTCCATATACCGGCGCAGCTGCTCCGGATCATCCCAGCGGTCGTTCCATGGCTCCTGGGAGAAGATCTTCACAAACAACTTTCGCACTGTTCCGAGATCCTCCATATCAAGCTGTTTTAGTTTCATCTCAGGCGTCCTCCTATCCTTCCGCCGCACGGCGGGCTTGCTCCTTGTGGAGCTTGTGCAGCTCCTTCTTCCGGCGGTTGGAGAAGCGGTCCTCCTCGCTGTATATACAGCCGCAGTATTTCTGCATATAAAGGCCCATGGCCCGGGCCTCCTCCTGCCCCTCCCGAAACCGGGGCCGAAAATCATAGGGTACAAACTCCACACCGTACCGCTCCCCCATTTTCACCCCCACGGCGCAGATCAGCTCCCGGTTCTGATAAGGGGAGATGAGCAGGGTGGTGGAGAAGCGGGCGAAGCCCTCCTGGGCGGCATATCGGGCCGTCTCCTCCATGCGGCAGGTATAGCAGTAGCCACAGCGGTGGTCAGAATCGGCTGCCACGGCGGCGGTGAAGGGCCGCAGGCCGTAGAAGTCGCGCTCCCGCAGGTCCAGGCCGATGCCCTGAGCATACTGCCGCAGCGTGTCTCTCCTGGTCTTGTATTCCAGGAATGGGTGAATGTTGGGATTATACCAGAAACCTACTGGCTCCACCCCCTCCTCCCGGAGCTGCTTGATGCAGGCTACGGAGCAGGGAGCGCAACAAATGTGGAGCAGGAGATCAGGCATGGGAGGACCTTCTTTCCGATAACTGGGAATGATAAATTAGGAATGATGTTGTCCTTTGGTCTGGCGCTTCCATACGGGCCGATGTTCCATTGGGCCGCAGGTTCCGCCGGAACCCAGTTGTGTGTCCACCGGGCATTTCATCTGTTGTGGCCTCCAGCCTTGGGATTGCCATATTCGTCAAAGTTTCGTCTCAGCGCCCGCTCGGTGAGGACAATGGACACCACCATTAGGAGGAGCTGGACCCCGATGGGGACCCAAGACCATATGCCCACCGCATCGGCCTTCCGACCCAGAAGGGGCAGCATGGCCAGCGTGGACAGGGGCAGCGATGCCGCCCCAAACCATTTCCACAGCCGGCCACAGTAGTGGTGGGCAAACTCCCAAGTGGCCTGGTTCTTCATGGACCACTGGGAGCGGTAGCCGTGGAGTGCCTGAATTTTCTTAGGCGCGTGACAGGAGTATCTGATTCCGATTGCAAGCATGGCAATCGGAATCAGCAGTACGCACACCAGCATAAAAATCCAAATGCCCATATTATCGCCCCCTTTTGCCCATTGTACCACAGGCAGGGGACACAGGCAAGAAAAACGGCCCGGAGCGGTGCTCCGGGCCGCAGTTTTCAGATCAGGGACAAGATCTTCTCACACACTACCTCCACACTGTCCATGCCACTGTCCATGCGGACATCATGGGGCTCCCCATCAAAACAGCCGTGTTTGCGCTCCAGCATGGCTGCAACAGGCTGGGGCAGGGTACCGGCCAACCGGGCTGCGAACCGTGCTTTGATGTCGGGAAGTTCTGCCGTAACCAATACCCGCACCCCGCCGTCAGGCACCAGGGCCAGCAGCTCCGGCTCGGCGATCACGTAAATCAGATCGCCCTCACCTGCCGCCGCCTCTTTCAGCTGCTTCTGGAACAGGGCTTTTGCCATGCCCTCGCTCTTGGCCAGGCGGAGGTAGTCCTTGCCTGAGTACACCTGGGCCCCGGTGCGTTCCTTCAGGGCGTCGGCCAGGGTGGACTTTCCGGTGCAGCTCTCGCCAAAGATGGTGATCAGCATGGGGAATCGCTCCTCTTCAAACGTCTCAGGACTTGCCGCCCTTCAGGGCCTTCATCCGCTTTTCGTGATTCAGGATGCGCTTGCGCAGGCGCAGGTTCTCCGGGGTGACCTCCAGCAGCTCGTCGTCCGCCAGGAACTCTAGGCACTGCTCCAGGCTCATCTGCTTGGGGGGAACCAGGCGAAGGGCATCGTCCGAGCCGGAGGCCCGCATATTGGTCAGCTGCTTCTTCTTGCACACGTTGACGGTGATATCCTCCTGTTTGGGGCACACACCCACCACCATGCCTTCATACACGGGCACACCGGCGCCGATGAACAGCGCCCCCCGCTCCTGGGCGGCGTACAGGCCATAGGTAACCGACTCGCCCGTCTCATGGGCCACCAGGGAGCCGGTGTTGCGCCGCTGGATCTCTCCCTTGTAAGGGGCGTACTTTTCAAAGACAGAGGCCATGATGCCCTCGCCCTTCGTATCGGTGAGAAATTCGTTACGGTAGCCGAACAGGCCCCGGGATGGGACCAGAAATTCCAGCTTCATCCGGGCCCCCACCGGGTTCATCGACAGGAATTCGCCCTTCCGGGAACCCAGCTTTTCCATGACAGAGCCCACGCTGTCCGCGGGCACGTCGATGACCACCCGTTCAACAGGCTCGCACTTCACCCCATCGATCTCCTGGTAGAGCACCCGGGGGGGAGATACCTGAAACTCATATCCCTCCCGGCGCATAGTCTCGATCAGGATGCTCAGGGACATCTCTCCCCGTCCGGCCACGTTGAACGAGTCGGTGGAATCCTCCACCTCGCTGACCCGGAGGGACACGTCCTTGAGGGTCTCCCGGAACAGCCGCTCCCGAATCTGCCGGGAGGTGACGAATTTGCCCTCTTTGCCCGCAAATGGAGAGTCGTTGACCGAGAAGGTCATCTCCAGCGTGGGGGCGGAGATCTTCACAAACTCAATGGGCTCAGGGGCGGAGGGGGCGCAAATGGTGTCCCCGATGGTAATATCTCCGATTCCGCTCATGGCGATGATCTCACCGGCGGCCGCCTCGGTGACCGGGACACGATTGAGCCCATCAAAGGTATACAGGGAGACTGCCTTGGCCTTCCGGGGCTGAGCACCCGGGGCATGGTAGTTGCACACCACGATCTCCTGGTTCTGCTTGATGACGCCCCGCTCGATGCGGCCCACGGCGATGCGGCCCACGAACTCATTGTAGTCGATGGAGGACACCAGCATCTGGAAGGGGGCGTCCGTGTCGCACTCCGGGGCGGGAATATAGTCCAGGATGGTCTCAAACAGGGGTTTGAGGTCGGTGCCGGGTACGTCGGGGGAGTAGGAGGCGGTGCCCTGCCGGCCGGAGCAGAACAGGGTGGGGGACTCAAACTGCTCATCGGTGGCGTTCAGATCCAGCAGCAGCTCCAGCACCTCATCCATGACCTCGTGAATACGCTGATCGGGGCGGTCAATCTTGTTCACCACCACAATGACCTTGTGGCCCAGCTCCAGGGCCTTGGACAGGACGAAGCGGGTTTGGGGCATGGGGCCCTCGGCGGCGTCCACCAGCAGGATGACGCCGTTGACCATCTTCAGGATGCGCTCCACCTCGCCGCCGAAGTCGGCGTGGCCCGGGGTGTCCACAATGTTGATCTTCACGTCCTTATAGTGGACAGCGGTGTTCTTGGCCAGAATGGTGATGCCCCGCTCCCGCTCCAGGTCGTTGGAGTCCATGACCCGCTCCACGGTGGCCTGGTTCTCCCGGTAGATGCCGCCCTGCTTGAGCATCTCGTCCACCAGCGTGGTCTTGCCGTGGTCCACGTGGGCGATGATGGCGACGTTTCTCAGTTTTTCGTTTCGCATACCTATCTCCTTCACTGTACGGCAAGACCACGCGGGGCCCCGCTTCGGCGGGGCGCGTCGGGTGGCGCGTACCAGTATTCACAAACATCCGGCCCGACCCGCTCCGCTGGATGGGACGGCAGGCACAGATCGCCCGGCCGGCGCCGTTTTGCGGCCTGATCGGGTCAAATCAACAATTTTTTATTATATCGCCCTTTCCCGGGGAATGCAACAGCACAAGTGCCAAATTTGCCTGGCCTTTAGAAGTTTTCGGCTGTTCTCATTGGCTGTGCTTCCTTTTGCCCCGTCTTGCCAGGCAATCTGCGGCGTACCGTCCTGGCGGTCAGCCGGTTCTCCGCGCACGGGAAAAGACGCCTGGCCCTAGAGGCCGGCCCGCTCTTGCCTTTCCTGCATTTTTCTGGTATAATATGTTGTCTAAATATGCCCATGGGTGCAGGCCGCCATTCCGGCGTCCTCCCTTGGGGTATCAGGTGAGGTCGGAATGGACAATAATATTATTTTGATCGGCATGCCGGGTTCCGGCAAAAGCAGCGTAGGCGTGGTGCTGGCCAAGGCTCTGGGCTATGGATTTGTGGATGTGGACCTGCTCATTCAGGAGCGGACGGGGGCTCTGCTCCAGGAGATTTTGGACCGGGACGGGGTGGAGCGGTTCCTGGACCTGGAACGGGACGTCCTCTGTTCGGTGGACTGCGCCCGCTCCGTGATCGCCCCAGGGGGCAGCTGCGTGTGCCGGGAGGCGTCCATCGCCCATATGCGGCAACTGGGCACGGTGGTCTATCTAGAGTTGTCCCTCCCGGAAGTGGAACGCCGCATCCACAACCTGGCTACCCGGGGCATCGCCCTGTCCCCTGGCCAGACCATCGCGGATGTTTACGCCTACCGCGCTCCCCTTTATGAGCGGTGCGCCCACCTCACCGTGCCCGCGGGTGGGCAGAGCCTGTCCGAGACGGTGGAGGCGGTCAAGACGGCCCTGGCCCGGCGGAACCAGAGATAAAACGGGTGGCCGACGGCCCGGAAAAGCATGCGCCGGCGGAAGGGGAGCCTCCCCTTTCACGTTGAGAACAGATAAAGGATGTCAAATATGGATTTTCGTCAACTGGGTCTTATTGACCCCATCGTAAAGGCCCTCGATCAGGAGGGCTATCTCGCCCCCACTCCCATTCAGCGAGGGGCCATCCCTCCCGCATTGGCTGGACGGGATGTGCTGGGCTGTGCCCAGACAGGCACTGGCAAGACCTGCGCCTTCGCCGCCCCCATCCTTCAGCGGCTTTCAGAGAAAAGCGTTCAGCCCAGGGTGATCCGGGCCCTCATTCTCACCCCCACCCGGGAGCTGGCCATCCAGATTCAGGACAGCTTCGAGGCCTACGGCAGATACCTGTCTCTGCGCTCCGCCGTCATCTTCGGCGGTGTGGGCCAGCAACCCCAGGTAGACAAAATCAATCGGGGGCTGGACATCCTAGTGGCCACTCCCGGCCGGCTGCTGGACCTCCACGGCCAGGGCCTGTTGGACCTGAGCCGCATCGAAATCTTTGTGCTGGACGAGGCGGACCGGATGCTGGACATGGGCTTCATCCACGATGTGCGCCGGGTGCTCAAGCTGCTGCCCCCCAAAAAACAGACCCTGTTCTTCTCCGCCACCATGCCCCCGGAGGTCATGGACCTAGTCAACGGCCTGCTCCACGACTATGCCAGAGTGGCGGTGGATCCCGTCTCCTCCCCGGTGGAGGTGATCAAGCAGTCCCTCTACTATGTGGACAAGGCCAACAAGACCAAGCTGCTGGCCCACCTGCTGGACGAGCTGGACATCCCCGCCGCCCTGGTGTTCTCCCGCACCAAGCACGGGGCCAACCGCATCGCCCAGGATCTGAACAAAAAGGGCATCTCTGCCGCCGCCATCCACGGCAACAAGAGCCAGACTGCCCGGGTCCAGGCACTGAGCGACTTCAAGGCGGGCCGGGTGCGGGTGCTGGTAGCCACTGACATCGCCGCCCGGGGCATCGACATCGAGGACCTGGGCTGTGTGTTCAACTACAATCTGCCCGATGTGCCCGAGACCTACGTCCACCGCATCGGCCGCACCGGCCGGGCGGGGAAGGGGGGCATCGCCATCTCCTTCTGCCAGTTTGATGAAAAGGATGAGCTCAAGGGCATCGAGAAACTGCTGGGCAAGCCTATCCCCGTGGTGGAGGACCATCCCTTCCCCATGGAAAACTTCGACCCGCCTCAAAAGGATAAACACGGCCGCCCGGTGAACGCCGAAGACGCGGAGGCCCGGGCCGCCGCCCGGGAGCGCCGCCTCCAGCGGGTCCAGGAGGCGAAAGCCAAAGCCCAGCCGGCCGCCGTACAAGAGCCACCCACCCCCCAGGAGGGAGAGGAAGCCCTGTCTCCGGCCAAAAAGCGGCGCCGCCGCCGGAAAAAGTCCGGCGCCGGCCAGGCACAGGACGGCACTTCCCCCTCCCCGGCGGCCCAGGCGCGTGAGCCGGAGCCTGTCCATGAGCGGGCGCGGCCCCTGAACCGGGGCGTCCGCCAAGGCCGCCTCCAGGACACGATGCCCAACCACCCGTCCATGCCCTCCGCAGACTTCTACAAGCCCAACCCCCTGGACTCCGATGTGATCATGGACGCCACCGCACGGCTGCTGGCCCCCCGGCGGCCCGTCCGTCCCGAACCACCGTCCCTGCCGGGTGGGAGCAAGAGAGGCAATTCCGCCGACCGGAGCCGCCGTCCGGCGAGCCAATCTCAACGAAAGGACAGCCAAAAACAGGCCCAGAAGGAACCTGCCAAGCCCAAGCAGGCCAAAGCTGAGGCCGCATCCCAGGCAGGCGCCGCCCAGACTGGCCAGAAAAAGAAAAAACGCCGCCGCAACGACAGGCCCCGCCCGCTGGAGCGCTCCCTCTACGCCGCCCACCAGAAGGACTCCACTGAACAGCACAGCCTGATGCGGCCGTATTACCTTAGCCATGATGATGATTGATTCTGATTCGCCAAATAAAACAAACCAGGTTCAAAAGCGCCGCCATCCCCTGCGATGGGTGGCAGCGCTTCTGATTTTGCTCGCTGTCGGCTGGTGTTTCCTGCAATGGCAGCTGTGGGGCATCCAGGTGACCGTCACCCGGGTCGGCGTGCACGGCCTGCCGGACGGCTTTGAGGGCCTGCGCATCGTGCAGATCTCCGACCTTCACGGCCACGAATACGGCCAAGACAGCGAAGCGCTGCTGGCCCTGGTGGCCCAGCAGGTGCCGGAGTTCATTGTGGTCACTGGCGACCTTATTGACCAGGAGAGCCATCTGGCCATGGTACCCGCTCTGGCCCGGGGTCTGGCGGCCATCGCCCCCACTTACTATGTCACGGGCAACCACGAGTGGGCGGTGGGCGGTGTGCCCCGGCTGAAGGGGATCCTGACCGAGTGCGGCGTCACGGTGCTGTCCAATCAGTATGTCACGCTGGAGCGGAACGGGGACAGCCTGGTGCTGGCGGGGGTGGACGATCCCAACGGCTACGCCGACCAAAAGACTCCGGAAGAGCTGTATGGGGAAATCCAACGGGAGGCGGGGGACCTGTGCACCATCCTGCTGGCCCACCGCAACGACCGCTTCGACCAGTACGCCGCCGCGGGCTACGATCTGGTGATCTCCGGCCACGCCCATGGCGGCATCGTCCGCCTGCCCTTTACCGACGGCCTGCTGGGCACGGACCGGAAGCTGTTCCCCACCTGGACGGCGGGGGTTTATACCCTGGGAGACAGCACCCTATTCGTCTCCCGGGGATTGGGCAACAATACGGTGCCTATTCATGGCTTTCGCCTCTTTAACCGGCCTGATCTGGCGGTGCTGGAGTTGACCGGGGAGGAACGTGCATGAGCTGCCTTGAGCGCTTTCGGGTCCCCCTGCCTGCCCCGGTCCTGACCCATCGGTTGGCCTGCCTTGCTCTGATGCTCCTGACGGGGGGCGGCGGCGGGTGCGCTGGCTAAATGGGCGGACTTTTCCTCTGTCCAGCTGCTCGGGGATGTGTTTTCTGAACTGCCTATCTGGATTCTGCTGGGCCTGGTCATCGCCCGGTGCAGCGGAAGTCCGGGCCGGGCGGCGGCCTATGCCTTTGTGTTTTTTCTGGCTATGATCCCAGCCTACTACCTAGCCGCAGAGTGGATGGGCGGCGTGTGGGGGATCACCTACGTCTATGGCTGGGCCGTGGTGGCCTGCCTGTCCCCCTTTGCGGCCTATGCTGTTTGGTATGCCTTCGGCCGGGGGTGGCTGCCCAACCTACTGTCGGTGCTGGCCGCGGCGGCGGTACTGCTGTCTGATGCGGTTGTGTTCCGAACACTCAACGTTCGGGATTTTGTACTGGCGGGGCTGTGCGCGGTGCTGGTGTTTGGGTGTAAGGCTCCCTACCGGGAGATTAGATGCTGACGCCCGTGAACCGCTATCCAAAGGCTGGCGCCCTTGGGCGCTATTCTCCAAAAACCATTTCTTTTGACGGCCAAAGCAAGGGTCGGACCCTCGCAACCACTTGAGGTCCAGCCGGGCCGACCGCGGGGTCCAAAGGCTGCGCCTTTGGAAACGCACTTTTCCCGACCCCATTTCTTTTGACAGCGCCAAAAGAAACGGTGTCGAACCGCCAAAGAAAAGCGCTCTACTATGGCCTACTGCCAACTATTCAACGACCGGCGCTGTGATTAACCGGGATACTCCCTACCCCCTGCGCCGTTGCCGCTAGTGTTGGTAAAAGAAGAAGTCCCAGCGGCCCTCGGTAGCGCGCCTGGCCGGGCCTATGCTGTGACCAGGCCTGTTCCGTAGGCCCGGCGGAGTTCTACAATTTCCAGCATAGCGGCAGCGGAAAATAGTGGCTTCGAGCGTCGGCTTACCTCAACGCCGGAAAGCGGCGCATGCACCTCTTATCCTGATCCCCCGTAAATCGGGGATCCGGGGGTGCAGGCGCTTAGAACGAAAGCGCGCCCTTGGCGCTTGAAGTTCTTCCGCACCTGCACCCCCGGCGCATTTTTGGTTCCTTTTTGTGCGCACAAACAGGAACTCGCCGCCAGGCGAAACCTGGCCCCGGAAAGCCGGGATGGCTTTTTCTACCGTTTCTTTTGGCGCTGTCAAAAGAAATGGGGCCGGGAAAAACGCGCCCCAAGTGCGAAGTACTTGGAAAGCCCTCAAGGACGCAGTCCTTGGTTAGAAAAGAGAGTTTTTATGCACTATAACGCCGGACAATTTGATATCGCCGTCATCGGCGCAGGCCACGCGGGCATTGAAGCCGCGTTGGCCGCCGCCCGCATGGACCTGCGTACAGTCTGCTTCACCATCAATCTGGACGCGGTGGGCAATATGCCCTGCAACCCGGCCATCGGCGGCACAGGCAAGGGCCACCTGGTCCGGGAAATCGACGCCCTGGGGGGCGAGATGGCCAGGGCTGCAGACAAGGCCTGCATCCAGTACCGGATGCTCAATCGGGGCAAGGGCCCGGCGGTGTGGTCCCTCCGGGCTCAGGCGGATCGCCGCCGCTATCAGGAGGTGATGAAGCACACCCTGGAGCTCCAGGAAAACCTTTGGGTGAAGCAGGGAGAGGTCACCGAAATTCTCACCGGGGAGGACGGGGCGGTGCGCGCCGTGCGTACTGTCACCGGGGCCACCTACGAGGTCCGGGCCGCCATTGTGGCCACCGGCACCTATCTGGGGGGCCGCACCATCGTGGGAGAGGTGTCCCGGGACTCCGGCCCTGACGGCATGGCCGCCTCTCTGCCCTTAACAGGCTGCCTGAAACAGCTTGGGCTCAGCCTGCGGCGGTTCAAGACGGGCACCCCGCCCCGGGTGAACCGCCGGAGCGTGGACTTTTCCAAGATGGAGCTCCAGGAGGGAGACACAGAGGTGGAGCCCTTCTCCTTTTCCACGGAAAAAGCCCCGGAGAACCGGGCGGTATGCTATCTTACCTACACCAATGAGCGCACTCACGCCGTCATCCGCCGCAACCTGGACCGCTCCCCCCTATATGACGGCACCATCGAGGGGGTCGGTCCCCGGTACTGCCCCTCCATTGAGACGAAAATTGTCCGCTTCCCGGACAAGCCCCGGCACCAGCTGTTTGTGGAACCCATGGGACTGAACACCGAGGAACTATACATCCAAGGCTTTTCCTCCTCCCTGCCTGAACAGGTGCAGGTGGAGATGCTCCACACCATCCCCGGGCTGGAGCACGCCGAGATGACCCGGGCGGCCTATGCCATTGAGTACGACTGCGTGGACCCCACCCAGTTGCTGCCCACCCTGGAGTGCAAAAAAGTCCCCGGCCTGTACGGGGCGGGACAGTTCAACGGCTCCTCCGGTTATGAGGAGGCCGCCGCCCAGGGCCTCGTCGCCGGCATCAACGCGGCGCTGAAGCTAAAGGGGGAAGAGCCCCTCATCCTCACCCGGGGAGACGGGTACATCGGGGTGCTCATCGATGACCTAGTGACCAAGGGTACCAACGAGCCCTACCGGATGATGACCTCCCGGACGGAGTACCGCCTCATCCACCGGCAGGACAACGCCGACCGTCGCCTCACCGCCTATGGCTGCCGGGTGGGGCTGGTGGACCGGGAGCGGCTGGCGGAGGTGGATGAGAAGTACGCCGCCGTGGACCGAGAGGCCCGCCGCCTGGACCATGCCGGAGCGGCTCCATCCCCGGCGCTGGACGCCCTGCTGGCGGACAAGGGGGAGCCGCCCTGCCCCCACGGGGCCCGGCTGGGGGACCTGCTACGGCGGCCCCGGGTGAGCTACGACGATTTGGCCCCCTTTGACGCGGAGCGGCCCGCCCTTTCCCGGGAAATCACCCGGCAGGTAGAGATCTCGGTGAAGTACCAGGGCTACATCGACCGACAGAACCGCCAGGTGGAGGAAATGAAAAAATTGGAAGGCCGCCCCCTGCCTCCGAATATGGACTACCAATCCATCCAGGGTCTGCGGCTGGAGGCCCGGCAAAAACTAAGCCAGATCAGGCCCCTGAACCTGGGCCAGGCCAGCCGCATCTCTGGGGTCAGCCCCGCCGATTTGACCGCGCTGATGATCTATCTGGAGCGGGGCTGACGCCTGAGAGCCCATAGAGCGGGATACGCGTATGCATATGGGGCCATGCCCGCCCCCTTTAACACAGTTGGAATTAGTTCTGCCCATCAAAGGGAAGCAATTGTGGCCTTCAGAACGAGCCCCGCCCCCAGGAAATGAGGAAAAAACAGATGAAACGCACAACTTCCACATGGGAACACAACGGCTACACCCTCCGCCCGGCCCGAAAAGAGGATGCGGAGAACTATTACCGGGCGGGATTTGAACGCCTTGACCCGGAGCTGGCCCGTCTGACGGGCAGCAAAGAGCGCTATTCCAGGGATGAGGTGATCTCCTTCTTTCTGGCCTGCCTGGACGATCCTGACCGCCGGGACTTTCTGCTGGTGGACCCCGCCGGGCGCATTGCGGGGGAATGCGTCATCAACGAGATCGACTGGGATGCCCGCTGTGCCAACTTCCGCATCGGCATCTTCCGCCCGGAGGACCGGGGACAGGGCCTGGGCACCTGGGCGGTCCGGGTCACTCGGGACCTTGCCTTCGAGGCGCTGGGCCTCCACCGGCTGGCCCTGGACGTGTTCTCCTTCAACCCCCGTGCCCGCCGGGCCTATCTGGCCGCGGGCTTTCGGGAAGAGGGGGTGTGCCGGGATGCCGTCCGGGACGGGGACGGATATGGAGACGACATCCTTATGGCCATCCTGGAGGACGAATGGCGGGCGGTCAAGACCCGGGAAGCGCATCTAGACAGCTAAAGCAGCCCCACGCAACCCAAAGGTTACATTGTGAAATCCAAAGGTTCTGGCAAATCCAGGGGGACCTGCTATGCTGAATGCATCCTGACCGATGAGGTGAACGCCTATGAGTATGGGGAGCAAGCTGGCCGAGGCCAGACGAAAGAACAATTTGACCCAGGAGCAGCTGGCTGAGCGCCTGGGGGTCACCCGCCAGGCGGTAAGCCGGTGGGAGTCCGACACCGCCTACCCGGAGACCGACAAGATCGTGCGCATGAGCAGGCTCTTGGGGGTGAGCTGCGACTGGCTGCTTCAGGACGGGGAAGAGGACCCCGCCCCTCCCGCCGGGACGGCTCCGGTCCTGGTCACCCCGCTGCTCCGGCAGGCAGCGGGCCGGAAGGTGCAGCTGGCCTTTTACGGGGATGAGGGCATACCCGCCTGCGATTGGTGCGTCATCCGGGAGTTTGACGGTGCCTGGGCCAACGTGGAGCTTGTCAAGGAGAAAAAGGAACAGCGGGAAAGCCGGCTCATCCCCCTGTCCTCCATCCGCGCCATCACCTTCGTGAAGGGGAAGGAGGACGTGTGATGGAGAGCCTGAACATATTCGGCATGATCGCCTTCGTCTTTGCCATCCTCCTGTGGGGGCGGGTCCAGCGGCTGGAGCAGCTGCTTCGGGAAAACGGCATCCGCCCGGCGGGCACCCGAGATCTGTCCCGCCGCCTGGCCAAGCTGGCCGGGCAAACGGTTACCCTGTCCCTTTACAGCGATGGTTGGGATGTAAGCGGCCTCACCTGCCGGGTGCTGGACGCCGACAGTGCCTGGCTGCTGGTGCGGGCGGACGAGGGGAAGAAAAAGGAGCGGGAGCTTCTCATCCGCCTGGACAGCGTGAAGGGCATAAAAAAAGCCTGAAGGATCCGCCCGCATGGGCGGAAGAAAAACGGAGGGATCGTCATGAGTGAACAGTGGCTGGAAGTGACCCTGCCCGTACCTGCCCAGGAGCTGGATTGGGTGTGCGACGTGCTCACTGCCAACGGCATGGCCGGGTTAGTGGTGGAGGAGGAGGGGGAATTTCTTCGCTTCCTAGAGCAGAACCGGCAGTATTGGGACTATGTGGACGAGGGGTTGGCCGCCCGGATGAAGGGAGCCAGCCGGGTGAAGTTCTATGTGCCGGACAACCAGGAGGGGCAACGGCAGCTGCGCCAGTATCTGTCCGGCCTAGAGCGGTATGAACCCCAGACGATCTCCCTTCGGGAAGAGGATTGGGCTACCTCCTGGCAGAAGTATTACCAGCCCATCTCCGTGGGCAAAAAAATCTACATTGTCCCCGAGTGGATGCGGGGCCAGGATGTGCCCGATGGCCGGGTGCCGCTGTACCTGAATCCCGGCCTCACCTTTGGCACCGGCTCCCACGCCACCACTCAGCTGTGCCTGGAGCTGCTGGAGGAGGCGGTGCGGCCCGGCTGCCAGGTGCTGGACCTGGGGTGCGGTTCGGGTATCTTGGCCATCGCTGCCCTGGGGCTTGGGGCAGCGCACGCCATCGGGGTGGACATCGACCCTAAGGCGGTGGACGTGGCCTATGAAAACGCAGCTATGAACGGTATCGGCCCGGACCGGCTGACGGTATACGCCGGCAACGTGCTGGGGGACGCCAAGCTGGCGGCAAAGTTACGTCCGGGCCAAAACCGGGTGGTGCTGGCCAACATCGTGGCGGATGTCATCATCCCCCTGTCCGCCGCGGTGGAGCAGTTCATGGCTCCGGATGGGGTGTTCCTGGCCTCCGGTATTATCGACGACCGAGCGGATGAGGTGGCTGCCGCCATCCAGGCCAACGGCCTGGCCATCACCCGCCGGCTGGAACGTTCGGGCTGGTGCGCCTTCTCGGCCCAGCGGCGGTAAGCGTAAGCCCCGCCAGTCGACCAAGCGCGTAAAAAACCGGGACAGCTGCGAAGGCTGTCCCGGTTTTATTTTTGGTACGTGATTGCGGCAGGGTCGTTTTCAGGCGCTCTTCTTTTTCCGTTCTTTCACTGGCCGCCCATGCCGATCCCTTCCTAATCCTGCTCCCTGACAATCCGACGGCTTAGGTCCCCTGTGGCCGGATTGTCGATGAGCTTTCCTTCCCGGGTGAAGCGGGACCCATGGCAGGGGCAGTCCCAGGTGTGTTCACAGGGATTCCATTTCAGGGCGCAGCCCAGGTGAGGGCAGCGCCTGGCCGTGGGGGTCAGGAGGCTGACCAGCGCCTCAAAACCGTTTACCACCAGCTGGGGATGGAGCATGGTCCTGGACGGGGAAAACACGTCCTGCCAGGGGTTTTCCTTTCCCTGCACCAAGTCGCTCAGGAGCATGGCCGCGGCCATAGAAGTGGTCATGCCCCACTTGTTGAAGCCGGTGGCCACATACAGGCCGGAGGTGGAAGCGGAATAGTTCCCGATATAGGGCACACCGTCCAGGCTCATACAGTCTTGAGTGGCCCAATGATACTGTTCCCGGGCATTGGGATAATGCCGCCGGGCGAACTCCCGCAGTTCCCTCCAGTTCCCGCCCTGCTTTCCGGTGCGGTGGTCCCCGCCGCCCAGAAGCAGTAAATTTCCATTATTGCGGAACGACAGTCCCGTCTGGGCTTCATCTACATACATGCCATCCACATCCGGCCCGTTTTCCAGGGCGACGACATAGGAGCGGTGCTGGTACAGCTTGAGGAAGTAGCTTCCGTGCTTGTTAAGAAAGGGAAAGTGGGTGGTTACGATGATCTGTTCCGCCGTAATTTTTCCATAATCGGTCACTGCCGTGGTGCCAGCCAGCTCCCGCACGGTAGTGTGTTCATAGATATTCAGGGGTTTGGACAGGGCGGAGATAAATTTCAAGGGGTGGAACTGGGCCTGTCTGGGGCACTTCACCGCACCGGCTACGGAAAAGGGCAGGGGAAGCTGCCCGGCAAATTCCGCCGGATATCCCAGCTTGTCCAGTGCCCTCAGCTCCCGATCTATTTTCTCCCGGTCTTTTCGGGAGTAGACGTAGGCATCTTTTTCCTCAAACCCACAGTCGATGTCCTGACACAGCTCACGATACTGTTCCAGCGCCGTCTCCTGGGCCCGGAGATATTGCCCGGCCCGCTCCACGCCAAACCGCTCTACCAGCTTGTGGTAGATTAGCCCGTGCTGGACGGTGATCTTCGCGGTGGTGTTTTTGGTGACGCCGCCGCAGACGCGCCCAGCCTCTGCCAGCACATAAGGGATCCCCGCCTGGTGCAGCAGATGGGCGCACAATATGCCCGCCATTCCGCCGCCGATGATGAGTACCCTGGTTTTCACGTCCTGCTCCAGCCGGGGGAAGTCCCTGTGCGTGGACGTTTGTTCCCATAATGAGTTCATGGTCCTTCCTCCCCAATGTCCTATTGACCCATATTGTCCTTCCGTCGGAGAAAATTATTCGGGCAGACCTCTGGTGACATCTCTCTGGCAGGCGGGCCAACGACCGCCGAAGGCAAAAAAGGCCGGAGCAACGTTCGCTTTGCTCTGGCACAGAAGGAATGGTTAAACGCGATATCCTCTCGTGATAAGACAAAACCGCCGCGAAGCGGCGGCCTCAAAGCGCTACAGAATAAGTGTGTGATGAGCTTTGGAATAAAATGAAAAGCTCGTGGCAAGCGATATGTCGCTTGCCACGAGCTGGCACCCCGAACTGGATTCGAACCAGCGGCCTTCCGCTTAGGAGGCGGACGCTCTATCCTGCTGAGCTATCGGGGCAGATCTGGCGCTGGGGGACGGACTGTTCCCGGTATTATTTTATTTTACCCAATTTCTTCCCGGCTGTCAACGGAACGGGCAAAAAATCCATGCCGCCTCGTTTTCCCACACTCCTGCATCCAAAACGGACTGGAGCCGGGATGGCGCTGCCCTTGTCACCGAATTGTTAGAAAACTGTAATCCTTTTGTAGTGGAGTTTTTTCTCTCGCTGTGGTACCCTGAGACAAATCTTGGATCATGTCCATACGGCCAGTCCATATCAAAGGAGGCATAGCCCCATGAAATTGGCAGAAGCATTGCAGGAGCGGGCAGACCTCAATCGCCAGATCGAGCAGCTGAGATCCCGTCTGTCTCATAACGCCATCGTCCAAGAGGGTGAGGCCCCCGCCGAGGATCCCGGGGACCTGCTTGCCCAGCTGGACCGTGCCACAGCCCGGCTGGAGGAACTGATGGCCTCCATCAACCTGGCCAACAGCCGCACGGTGGTGAACGACAAGACCCTCACCCAGATCATCGCCCGGAAGGACTGCCTGCGGCTGCGGCTGGAAGCCTACCGGGAGCTGGCGGAGACGGCCAGCCAGACCGCCCGCCGAGCCACCCGTTCCGAAATTCGCATTCTCAGCACCGTGGACGTGAAGACAATTCAGGCCCAGTTGGACACCATGGCCAAGGAGCTGCGCCTTCTGGACAACGAGCTCCAACAGACCAACTGGACCACGGAATTGTAACGGCGGCGGCTGGTAGCAGGCGGAGCGAATGTGATCTCAGCGGCTGAGAATGAGTCCGCACAGTGGCAGCGCCCAAGGGCAGGCGCCGGGTTCGAGTCCCGACGAAATCGTAAGGCCCCGACTGCGCACGACCGCAGGTGTTCCTTTTATGTCGTACCACCCAGCATTGACCGCCGGCGAGGGCGGGTATGGGGTCCCGCCGCCGAATCGAAAAACCCAGCTGCAAGAGCGCCCGCTCCTTCC
>ERZ836441.377-NODE-377-length-53088-cov-4.793845_pt1 | contig 53088 bp, 46 predicted proteins | sample MGYA00519686_ERZ836441 | MGnify/ENA primary metagenome ERZ836441 (study PRJEB31850, sample SAMEA3708800) | human gut metagenome | biome: human gut; feature: human-associated habitat; material: faeces | place: China | collected 2014 ...
GAACAAAAAATCTGATGCGCTCTGTTAAGCATTTTAACTGCGAATTAGTATAAACCGAGAATGTAGAAAAGAATCGGCTGTTTGGTTGTCAGCCGATTCTTTTTCTTTGGCTTTATTCGGGGCATTTGACATTTCAACCGACATCGCCTATAATGGAGTTAGTTTGAACAAACAAACTGATTTCGTCAATCGGATTGGATATAGGCAGGCTGATTTTCATGGATGTATCAAAGGAATATTATCCCATTTTGGAACGGAGCGGCATGATGTGCGGCATTGCGCCCCAGCGCTATGGCACGGTGCTTTTCTGTCTTCGGGCGCGAACCGTTGACTACCCGCGCGGCGTTTATGTCGCGGAGGTCGGTGAGGCGCCCCGCTGCGCGGGGGTTCTGCTTCGCGGCAATATTGAGGAATTTCTTTACGACGAAAATGGAAACCAGATCACCGTCGCTCATATTCATGAAGGACAGATTTTTGGCGCAGAACTGGCCTGTTCCGGCGGCATGGCCAGCCCCGTCTGTTTGCGAACGGCTTCAGACTGCACGATCATGCTGCTCGATTTTGGCGTGCTGCTTTCCGAAAGCTCTATGGGCTGCCCCTGCCGGATGCAGGTGACAGCCAATCTGATGCAGGAATTTGCGCGACAGGTGCTCGCTTTCAACACAAAGGTGCGCATTTTGGGACAAAAGCGCCTGCGTGATCGACTGAAAATCTATCTGCAAACGCTCACACCCGATGATGACGGTGTGTATACCCTGCCATATTCGCGTTCCGCACTTGCCGATTTTCTCTGCGTGGATCGAAGCGCGCTCTCCCGCGAGCTCTGCCGCATGCGCGATGAAGGGATTCTTTCTTTTTCGGGCAGTAAGGTTTCGATACTCGATTCCGGATTTCTGCATGCGTAAGCGCCGTCACCCCAAAAAGTACGGCGGGATGATCCGCAGGGCGCGGATGATGAGCAGCGCGCACAGGTGCAGCGGATACGCCGCGTAAAAGAAGAACGTCAGCGCCTTGCCGTGCGGGCCGGGTCTGCCGTTATAGAGCAGAATCGGAACGGCCGACAGCGCCGCGCAGAGGGAGATCGTCACCCAGCCGCGCGCCACGCCGGAAAACAGCAGCGAAGCGGAATACAGCAGCGTCAGGAGCACGGTAAACAGCGCCTGACGCTTTTTGTCGCCGCCCGCATAGCCGTAGGCGAGGCAGAGCGCCACGCCCAGCCAGCCAAAGCTCACCTGCGTGACCATGGCCAGCAGCATCAGCGCCAGAATGGAGAGCGCGCAGGGCAGCGGACGGGCGGAAAGCGCCCGCGCCGCGCACAGCGCAAGCAGCCCCAGAAGCAGCGAAAAGACGACGTTCTGCTCCATCGCGCTGGAGAGACGGCCAAAGATCAGCAGATCAAACGGAATCTCCGAAACGCAGGCCAGAAGCAGCAGCCGCCGCGCATAGGCGCGGATATCCCGCGTGTGCGCGAAGCCCTGCGCGAGCAGAAAGCAATACAGCGGAAACGCCAGCCGCCCGACGCAGCGAAACGCGCTTGCGGACGGGAAAAGCGCCAGCCCGGCGTGATCGACGCACATACAGACCAGCGCAATCAGGCGCAAAACAAACGAGGACAGAGCGCTTCCCCTCCTTTTGGGCGAATGGAACATGGGATGAGGCGCCGCAAAGCCGGGCAGACGCGCCCCGCCGACTTCACGGCCTCATTCGGCCGGAAATATGATACAACAAGTTTCAAAACCTTGTCAATGTTCGGAATTACAGCCGAACGAAAACGAAAAAGCGGCTTGATAAGCCGAAAAAAACGAGAATCACATTGCAAACACGAACATTTGATGATATAATGCGAATGCTGTTTTGATTTTAAGCTGAGCTTTCCGTCAGTGAAGCACGCAAGGAGGAACAATCACCATGAGCCGAGTCAGAAGAATCTATGCAGAAAAGCGCCCCGGTTATGACGTGGCCGCCCGTCAGCTCTGCCAGGAGCTGCGCGAGGCGCTGGGCACGGAGGCGATTTCCCATGTGCGTATTTTCCAGCGCTATGACGTGGAGGGGCTGAGCGACGCGGCGTTTGAAAGCGCGCGCGGCATCATCTTCTCCGAGCCGAACGCCGACACGCTCTATGATGAAACCCTGCCTCAACTGGACGCTCAACTGCTCGCGGTGGAGTACCTGCCCGGCCAGTATGACCAGCGCGCGGACAGCGCCGCCCAGTGCCTGCAGCTGCTCAGCCCGGAGCAGGCGAAGCCGAAGGTGGCCTGCGCGAAGGTCTACGCCATCGAGGGCGACGGCGTGACGGGCGAAATGATGGAGGCCGTCGCGCACCATGTCATCAACCCGGTCGAGGCGCGCCGCGCAAGCATGGAGAAGCCGGAGACGCTGGAAATGCAGGCCGACGTGCCCGCCGACGTGGCGGTTATCGAAGGCTTTACGCAGATGAGCGACAAGGCGCTCGGCGAGATGGTGGCGCGCATGGGCATGGCGATGAGCGCGGAGGATCTCTGCTTCTGCCGCGATTATTTCCGCGACACCGAAAAGCGCGACCCGAGCGTGACCGAGCTGCGCGCCATCGACACCTATTGGTCGGATCACTGCCGCCACACGACCTTCCTCACCGCCATCGACGAGATCACGTTTGACGACGGCCGGTTCGCCGCGCCGGTCAAGGCCGCCTACGAGCTGTACGTGGAAACGCGCAAGGACGTTTACGGCGCGCGCCGGAAGGATATCTCGCTGATGGATATGGCGACGCTCGGCGCGAAGGCGCTGCGCAAGATGGGCAAGCTCGACGACCTCGACGCTTCCGACGAGATCAACGCCTGCTCCATCGTCGTCACCGCGAACGTGGACGGCAGGGACGAGCCGTGGCTCATCATGTTCAAAAACGAGACCCACAACCACCCGACGGAGATCGAGGGCTTCGGCGGCGCGGCGACCTGCCTTGGCGGCGCGATCCGCGACCCGCTGTCCGGCCGCAGCTACGTCTATCAGGCGATGCGCATCACCGGCTCGGGCGACCCGCGCGTGCCGTACAGCCGCACCCGCGCGGGCAAGCTGCCCCAGCGGCGCATCACCACGACCGCGGCGCAGGGCTATTCCAGCTACGGCAACCAGATCGGCCTCGCGGCGGGCAAGGTGCAGGAATACTATCATCCGGGCTTTGTCGCCAAGCGCATGGAGCTGGGCGCGGTGATCGCCGCGACCCCGCGCGACCACGTGCGCCGCGCGCAGCCCGAACCGGGCGATATCGTGATGCTGCTGGGCGGGCGCACCGGCCGCGACGGCTGCGGCGGCGCGACGGGCTCCTCCAAGGCGCACAACGCGCAGTCGCTCACGACCTGCGGCGCGGAGGTGCAGAAGGGCAACGCGCCGACCGAGCGCTGCATCCAGCGGCTGTTCCGCCACGCGGAATTCGCGCAGATGATTAAGCGCTGCAACGACTTCGGCGCGGGCGGCGTGTGCGTCGCCGTCGGCGAGCTTGCGCCCGGCCTTGTGATCGAGCTGGACGCCGTGCCGAAGAAATACGAGGGGCTGGACGGCACGGAGCTGGCGATTTCCGAATCGCAGGAGCGCATGGCCTGCGTCATCGCGCCGGATATGCTCGATCGCTTCAAGCAGATGGCCTATGAGGAGAATCTGGAGGCGACGCAGGTTGCCGTCGTCACCGAGGAAGCGCGCCTTGTGATGCACTGGCGCGGCAAGACGATCGTGGATCTCTCCCGCGCGTTTCTGGATACGAACGGCGTGACCCAGCACGCCGAGGCGGAAGTCGCCGCGCCGGACGAGGCCGCGCCGTATCTGACGAAAAAGCCGGATTTCGCGAAGGATCGCACCGTGCGCGAGGCGTGGCTGGCGATGCTCTCCGATCTCAACATCTGCTCGCAGAAGGGGCTTGTCGAGCGGTTTGACGGCACCATCGGCGCGGGCACGATCCTCGCGCCCTACGGCGGCGTGTACCGCGACAGCCCGAACGAGGCCATGGCCGCGCTGATTCCCACGCCGGGCGAAACGACGACCGCCACCCTGATGAGCCACGGCTACGACCCGGAGCTGAGCACGTGGAGCCCGTTCCACGGCGCGGTCTACGCCGTCACCGAATCGCTGGCGAAAATCTGCGCGGCGGGCGGCGACGTCTCCCGCGCGCGGCTGACGTTCCAGGAATATTTCGAGCGCCTGAATCGCAATAAGCTCAGTTGGGGCAAGCCGGCGGCGGCGCTGCTCGGCGGCCTGAGCGCCCAGCTCGGCTTCGGAACGGCCTCCATCGGCGGCAAGGATTCCATGAGCGGCACGTTTGAGGATATCCATGTTCCGCCGACGCTCGTTTCCTTCGCCGTGGGCATGGTGGACGCGCGCAACGTCGTATCCACCGATCTCAAGGGCGCGGAGGGACATCGGCTGGCGCTGCTGACGCTGCCGGTGGACGACGCGCTCGTGCCGGAATACGACAAGGCGCTGATGCTCTATGAATCCCTGCATCAGGCGATTTTGCGCGGCGACGTGCTCAGCGCGCACACGGTCGGCCGCGGCGGCATTGCGGCGGCTGTGACGATGATGGCGATGGGCAGCCGCATCGGCGTGAAGCTGACGGACGTGGCGGAGGAAGAACTGTTCCTGCCCGCCTACGGCGGCATTGTGGTCGAGCTGAAGGCGGGCGCGCCCGTTCCGGCGGGGCTGCGCGAAATCGGCGTGACCACCGGGAGCGCGACGCTTTCCGCCTGCGGCATGACCCTCAGCCTCTCCGAAGCGCACGGCGCGTGGAGCGAGCCACTGGAGAGCGTCTTCCCGACGGAAGCGAAGGCCAAGCACACGACCGCGCCGTTCATCCCCTGCGAGACGCGCAGCGCCGCGCGAGCGAAGCTGCAAATCGCCAAGCCGCGCGTGTTCATCCCGTCTTTCCCCGGCACGAACTGCGAGCTGGACAGCGAAAAGGCGTTCCGCCGCGCGGGCGCGGAGACGGATGTGTTCGTCTTCCGCAACCTGACGGCGAAGGGCATCGAGGAATCCGTCGAGGCGCTGGTCAAGGGCATCAACGCCGCGCAGATCGTGATGCTGCCGGGCGGTTTCTCGGCGGGCGACGAGCCGGATGGTTCCGGCAAGTTTATCGCGACCGCGCTGCGCAACCCGCGCATCATGGAGGCGATTATGAACCTGCTGAATCAGCGCGACGGCCTGATGCTGGGCATCTGCAACGGCTTCCAGGCGCTCATCAAGCTCGGCCTCGTGCCGTATGGCGAGATTCGCACGATTCGGGAGGACGACCCGACCCTGACCTACAACACCATCGGCCGCCACGTTGCCACGCATGTGCGGACGGTTGTTTCCTCCGTCAAATCCCCGTGGATGGCGGGCGTGAACGTCGGCGACGTCCATCAGGTCGCGATTTCCCACGGCGAGGGGCGCTTCGTCTGCCGCGAGGCGCAGCTCAAGCAGCTGGTGGCCAACGGCCAGATCGTCACGCAGTATTGCACCATCGACGGCGTGCCCGCGGTGAAGATGCCGGAAAACCCGAACGGCTCGTATTGGGCGGTCGAGGGCATTTGCTCGCCGGATGGCCGCGTGCTGGGCAAGATGGGGCACAGCGAGCGCATCGGCGCGAACGTCGCCCGGAATATCCCCGGCGAAAAGGACCAGAAGATCTTTGAATCCGGCGTGGCGTATTTTGGGTAAGACAGCATAATCAAAAGGGTACATCGTGTTTTTTCGCGGTGTGCCCTTTTTCGATCAAACTTTTTCCTGCGTCCGAGCGTATATAGGGTGAAGGATTCTTCAAGCAACAAAACGAAAGGAGGAGCGGCGTATGGAATCCAATGCGTTTTCCCGCATCGCAGAGGAAAATATGCAGGGGCTTTATCGACTCAGCTTCAGCATTTTGCATACGCGCCACGACGCGCAGGATGCGGTTCAGCAGGGTCTGCTCCGTGCATGGGAAAGACGGGAGACGGCGAGACCCGAACAGATTCGCGCATGGCTGACCCGGATTGTCATCAACGAATGTCATAACATCCAGCGCAAACGTATGCGTGTGGTGCTGATGGGTGAAATGCCGGAAATGGCCGCGCCAGAAGATACATGCGAGGCGGAAGCGGAACTGCGAAGCGCCATAGACAGTCTGCCGGAAAAACTGCGTGTGCCGCTGCTGCTGCGCTATATGGAGCGTTATTCGGAAACGGAAATTGCGCAGACGCTCGGCGTGCCGGTGACGACCGTGAAAAACCGGCTTTTTCGCGCAAGGCGCGCGGTGCGAGCCAAGTTCGACGAGGAGGTGACGTTTGAATGAAGCGTGTGATCGACGAAAAGACGCTGAAAGCGCTTTATCCGCCGATGGAAACGGCGTTTGAGGCGCAGATGCGTCAAACCCTGCGCAGCCTGCCCGTCGGGCGCAGACATCGAGGCGCGCGGCGCAAACCCGCCGCGGTTTTGGTTGCGGCGGCGGTGCTCGCGCTGCTGGCGGCAACGGCGCTGGCCATTGCGGCACTCAGCGGATTTTTTACAGAAGCAACGGCGCTGCCGCTAAATAGCAGCTATATGGAAAATTGGTCGCTGGGCGAAAAAGAGGCGGTGGCGGCGCTGCTGGTTCAATACGATTTGCCGGAGGACGGCGCGGCGTGGGAAGACGCGCTGCAAGAGAGCAGCGCAAAGCGGCGCGAGGCGGCGCTGGACGCGCTGTTTATCGAGCACTATGCGGTAACCTCCGGCGGAAGACGGAACATATCGCTGCACAGCATTATGCAGCAGGAACTGGGCGAGCTTGACCCGGAATGGAGTTTGGAACAGAAGGCAGCGTATTCTGCGCTGGAAAGCGAATTTGAACTGGGCGGCGCCGACGAGGACGTCAACCTCCTGCCGGGGGAAAACGACATCCCGCGCGAGGAGGCCGTGCAAATCGCCAAAGACGCGATTCAGGCGGCGTTCGGCTTTACGGATGAGCAGATGGAAAACGCCGCGCTGTGGGAACTGAGCTTTTTGGTGCACCGCTCGGAGTTGGGCGTGAAGCCGCCGTATTATTCCGTGTGCCTTGCGATTTGCGACGAGGCGAATGTGTGGAAAGCCGAATACGCGGCCATTTCCGGCGCGGGCGAGGTGCTCACGAGCGCGGACGGTTACCTTGGCGTGGAATCTCCGCAGGAAGCGGCGGCGGCGCTTCATACGGTTGCGTATTACCAGTCGGATGCGTTCGATCAGGACAGAGCGCGCGAGCTGGCGCGCCATGGGCAGACGATCACGGCGATTGAGCCGCAGATCGTCACATGGGAAAATCAGCGGATTGACGAGCTGCTGACCCTGCAAAACGGAACGGTTTTGGTTGCGGGGCGGGAAATGGCGGAAAACAACCGGGATACGCGCCGGGTGTTCGCCGCCTGCATAAACGAAGATGGAGAGACGATCTGGCGCGCGACCCTCGACGCGCAGGAGAACGAACAGTGCAGCGTTACCGGCGCGATGCAGTTGGAGGACGGCCGGATTCAGTTGATGCTCAACCGAAGCCGCGAGGTGAACCATGAGTTTGAATACGATCTCTATGAACTGGCGACGCTGAGCGAGGATGGGAAGCTGCTGGACAGGCGGCAGCTTCCGTCGGCCAGCGCGCTCAGCGGGCTGGATGCGGGCAGTCAGGAGGTTCTTTTCTGCGATCCGGGTCACGGCGGGCTGATTGTCAGCGGCTCGGTCGGAACGAAAAACACGCCGTTTTATGCACAGGTGGATGATCGCGGCGACGTGGTTTTTCATCTGGATATGGGCGATATGCGCGAAACAGTCACACGTCTGTATGCGACGCGGGACGGCTATGCGCTCGTCGGTTGGGACAAGGCCGAGCAGAGAACACGGATGGCTTTTTACGACACGCAGGGGCAGAAAATCCGGGAAGCCGAAGCGGATGCGCTGCCCGCGGGCTTCCATGTGACGAGCCTGTACCCGCAGGCGGATGGCACGATGTGGGCGGCGGATGATTCGCTGACAGCGGCAGAGGTGCAGAAGCTGCTCCGCCTGGATGAAAACGGGCGCGTCATGGAGGAATATGCCATGAATGAGAACATGGGCGCATCGGCGTTTCAGGAGGCCTTTATGCGCGTTGGCGGCACGGTTGCCCTGCTCAACCGCCATAAAACGAGCAGAGACGAGCAGACGAGCGCCACCCATTGCGGATTGATGGTTCTTCGAAACGGCAGGATGGAGGAAATGTATGTGCGCGGCATGGACTGGAGCGACCTCGATTTCAGACGCCCCAAGGCGGCGGCGTTTTCTCCGGAGAGCCGCAAGGTGTTTATATTCCGGCGAGGCGGACAGGACTATATCGCCGAAACGGGCGGATTTACCCCGGCTCTGTCTCAATGGGCGATTGTAGAATTGCCGGAATAAGCGAAACCCCTTCCGAACCCGCGTGTCGGAAGGGGGGTTGCCTGTGCGGCGAACGCATCGACGGGCACAAAAAAAGAAGGCTCATTCGCCTTCCGGTTTGACATCCGATTGTTTATCGCTCTGCGCCACGACGCGGCAAATCTCGAGCATCAGCCGCTGGGACGCGGGCGAGCAGCCGTTGGCGATTGCGGCGACGCTCTGGCCGAGCGATTCCGAACCGCGGCTCGGGCGCTGGGAAAAATCCTCCCCGATCATGCAGCCGTTGAGCAGGGCGGACAGCGAAACGTCGAGAACGGAAGCAATCTGCGCCAGCATCTCCAGCGAAATCGGGCGTTCGCCCCGCTCCAGACGGCCGAAATGAAGCTGGGAAATTTTCAGACGGTCGGCGGCTTCCTCCTGCGTGATGTCAAGCGCTGTGCGCGCGGCGCGGATATTGCGGCCGATGGCCTTGAACGAAACGAGCATGTCGAGTTCCTCCCGGGCAGATTGATGATATAAATATCATATCCCGAAAGGCTCAAAATGAACACGTCCCATTGTGTCAGATCATGTCAGAGGGGATGGAAAGACGGCGGGATTATTTTGAAAATCGGAATGCGCGGGGCGGGAGGGCGCGTTTTGCGCGTCACAGGCTCAGCAGAATGTGGGCGCTGAACACGCCGTCCTTCGCGGCAATGGAGAGCGTGCCGTTGTGGCGCTTGACCGTCGCGGCGACGGAGGCCAGACCGACGCCGTGATCCTTTTTATGCGAGGTGGGCAGGCCGTTTGGGGCGAAGGCGATTTCGCCGACATAGCCGTTTTCCACGGACAGGCCGAGCATCGCGCCGCCGATCATGCCGGAAACCACCCGAACCTCCCGCGCCTCGACGGGCAGGGCGCAGACGGCGCGCAGCGCGTTTTCCAGCAGATTGCCCAGCATCATGCACAGATCGACCTCGTCGAGCGGCAGGCGCTCGGGCAGATCGAGCCGCCAGGATATCCGTGTGTTCTGGGTCTCGGCGATGCGCTGATAGTGGCCGGCAATCGCGTCCAGCGCGGCGTTGGCGCAGAGCATCGTGTGCGGAGAAGCCAGCCGCCCCTCGTATTCGGCCAGATAGTCGTTCAGCTTGTCGTATTTCTTCGCCTCGCTCAGCCCGGCGATCACGTGCAGATGCTGGCGGAAATCGTGGCGGAGCTGCCGGGTCGCGTCCATGTGCTCGCGCAGCTCGCGGTAGCGCGTGTTCTCCATGCTCAAAAGCTGGTTCTGCGCGTACAGCTCGGCGGCCTCGCTCATCCTTCGGGTGGTGAGATAGACGAAGTAATAAAACCAGAACAGAAGGCTCAGAAAGCTGACGAGCAGCACGATGGTGATTTTCCGCACGCGCCCGGTCAGCACGACGGCGGGGGATAGCGGCGTCATCCAGATGAACAGGCCGGTCAGAAACAGCGGCGCGGCGAACAGCGCCCGCCAGATGGCGCTGAAGCTGACGTTGCAGAGCATCCAATGGATTTTCCTGTGGAAGAGCAGCGAAAAAACCAGCAGAACGGCGAACGCGAGGGCCAGACCGATCAGCCCGGAGGGGAGCGTGAACACCGGCTGGTCGTTGTGCAGCTCAAGCGGCGCGCAGAGATAGCAGTTCAGCGTGGCGGAAAAGGAGACGAGCATCGTGGCAGTGAAAAAGACGAACAGCGCCTTGGACGGCGGCAGCGTGACCGATTTCAGATAGAGCAGCAGAAAGAGCAGCAGGGCGGGGAGCACCAGCGCGTTGACGGAAAGCTGAAAGCGGCAGCAGGCCAGCGCGCCGATTCCGACGAACGCCGTGACGCCCAAAGCGCCGAACGCGGCGAGCTTTTTGAGCGGCAGGCGCAGAAAGCCGGAAAGCGGCAGATAGCACAGCAGCGCAAACGGACAGCAGATGGCCAATTTGGCGGCATAGCGGGCGAAAAGCATGGTCGTCATCCCCTTTTCATGCGCTTGATCTGGTATTCGGAGAAGCGGTTGACTAAATCGAGCCGGTTGCGCTGGCGCAGGGGGAAGCGCAGGCCGTCGGTCAGCAGGATGCTGTCGCCGTCGAGCTTGAGCGCCTCGTCCATGTTGACGAGCACGCCGCGGTTGCAGGGCAGAAAGCGCTCATCCCCGCGCAGGGCGGCCTCCAATTCGGCGAAGGTTTGCGAGCTTTTCAGGCATGCGCCGGAAACCGTGAACACGTCCAGCGCGTGCCCGTGGGAGGCGACGGCGACAATCTGCCCGTGCGGCAGGCGGATGGTCTGGCGCGGCAGGTGGATTTCGACGAGCTGCTCGTTCTCCTCCATCAGCCGAATCGCCCCGGAAAGCACGTGATCGAGCCGGGCGGCGCTGTAAGGCTTCACCAGATAATCAAACGGGTGAACCGGAAACGCATCGAACGCATATTCCTTCGAAGAGGTCAGGAAGACGATCAGGCAGCGCGCGCTCCGCTTGCGCACCCGCTGCGCGACCTCGATGCCGTTCATGCCCTCCATGCAGATATCCAGAAAGACGAGCGCGTCGTCCCCCGGCGTAAAGCCGCTCAGAAAAGCTTCCCCGCCGTCAAAACAGGCGACGCTCGCGCCGTCCGGAACGCGAGCCAGCAGATCCTGCCGGAGCAGCTCGCGCGCCTGCGCCTGGTCATCGACGATGGCAATGCGTATGTTCATGGCAAACACCCTTCCTCCGCAAGTGACGATAGACTCAGTATACCATAAACGGCCGCGCGTCGCGCGTATATATTTGGGGAAAACGCCTACTGTTCGTGCAGAAAAAACGTCGTTCGTGCAAAAACGCTTGCACGAATCGCGTTAATGGTCTATACTGGGCACAACCTAAAAAATGATCGAAAGATCGACGAAAGGATGGTTTTTCCCATGAAAAAGATGCTTGCGATGCTGCTGGCCGTGCTGACCCTGTGCTTTGGCGCCGCCGCGCTGGCCGAGAGTGTTCCCGAGGCGGACGCCGCCGCCGAGCAGGCCGCGCTGGCTGACCTGACCGCCGAAGGCCAGTTGATCGAGGGCGAGAGCTTCCAGTTCTATATCCCGGCCGACTGGGAGTCGATCGAGCTGGGTGACGAGGAGATCGCCGAGGGCTATGTCTTTGCCGCCGCTTCCGCCGACGGTGAGAACGGCCTGGTCATCACCTATGCCGCGATGGATGCGGCGATGACCGCCGAAGAGGCGCAGCCGGGTCTGGCCGAGGTCTATCCGACCGCGACCGTGCAGGATCTCAACGGCACTTCCGTCGTCGCGTTCCACGACGCGGAGGAGGATGTGCTGGGCATCGTCGTGATGGATACCGTCGATGCGGGCTACTACATCTTCATGTTCACCCCGGCTTCCGACGAGGCGTTCCTGCCGGTGGCTGACGCGATTGCCGCTTCCTTCACCGCGGCTCAGTAAAAGAGCATCGGTTAAGCGATAAGCGCGATCCCTTAACAAAACATTTGTAAAAGAGGCTGTCAAGCAAAAAACTTGACAGCCTCAGTTTGTTGACATAAGCAAACTTGGCTTGAATCGCAAAATCAAGAAATTCAGCCATTCTTTCATTTGCGGAAAGGGCTATTCTCCCCCCTTCGGGGGGAGAATAGCATTTGTCTACAGTCTGAACTTGACAGCCTTTTCTCTATTCTGCCGAAAAGGCCGCGATGGCCGCGTCCAGCGCCGCAACCGAGCGGATGGCCTGCCGCCGGGTGAGAAGCTGGCGGCGCACCTGCGAGGGCGCGTGTTCAAATAAGCGCCGCGCGTGGGAATCGCTTTCCAGCAGCGCGTAGAGATTCGGATATACGTTCAAGAAGCGTCACCTCCCGATGCGCCTAGTGTGCGCCGGGCGGGGGACGCTTATTCTCTGCCCGCACTTGACGCTCCTTAGAGGGTAGCGATATAATATAAAACCAGTGAAGCATGGAATGTCCAGGAATCCATTTCAAAAGCGGGAGATGCGGGAACACCGGGTTTTAGGGCGAAGCCCCAAACGTGACCCTGAACATACCCCCCAAAAAGGAGCAGAGATGACACCGATGGATGCGGCGCGCGCGGCGCTCAAAGAGGTTTTTGGCTACGACGATTTTCGCCCCGGGCAGGAGGACGCGGTGGCCGCCATTCTGCGCGGGCGCGACGTGATGGCCGTCATGCCCACCGGCGCGGGCAAGTCGATCTGTTACCAGATTCCCGCGCTCGTGCTGGAGGGCGTCACGCTCGTCGTTTCGCCGCTCATTTCGCTGATGCGCGATCAGGTGTTCGCGCTGCTGCAAAACGGCGTTCGCGCGGCGTATCTCAACAGCTCCCTGACCCCGCGCCAGTATGCGCTCGCGCTGGAGCACGCGCGGTGCGGCACATATAAAATCATCTACGTCGCGCCGGAGCGACTGCTGACCGATTCGTTCCTCAGCTTTGCGAAGGGCGCGAAAATCGCGCAGGTCGTCGTCGATGAGGCGCACTGCGTCAGCCAGTGGGGGCAGGATTTCCGCCCCGGCTATCTGCAAATCGCGCCGTTTCTGCGCGAGCTGCCCCAGCGGCCGCGCCTGAGCGCCTTCACCGCGACGGCGACGCAGGCCGTCCGCGCGGACATCGTCCGGCTGCTGGAATTGCAGAATCCATACGACATTCTGACGGGATTTGACCGGCCGAATCTCTTTTTTGAGGTGCGCAGGGCGAAGGATCGCGACGCGGAGCTGCGCCGCTTTCTGGCGGAGCACCGGGGGCAGAGCGGCGTCGTCTACTGCGGTACGCGCAAGGGCGTGGAGGAAGTGACCGCCATGCTGAACGACTGCGGCGTGGACGCGGTGGGCTACCATGCGGGGATGGCCGATGAGCTGCGCGCCAGAGCGCAGGAGGATTTCGTCGCCGACCGCGCGCCGGTGATCGTGGCGACCAATGCGTTCGGCATGGGCATTGACAAATCCAACGTTTCCTTCGTCGTGCACTATAACATGCCCAAGGATTTGGAGAGCTATTATCAGGAGGCGGGGCGCGCGGGGCGCGACGGCGAGGACGCGGTCTGCTGCCTGCTGTATCAGCCGGGGGACGTGCGGCTGAACACCTTTTTGATCGACCATGCACAGGATATGAGCCAGATGGACGAGCAGACGCGGCAGGTCGTCACCGCGCGCGCCAAGGAGCGCCTCCGGCAGATGACGTTTTACGCCACGGGCGGCGGCTGTCTGCGCGCGAAAATCCTCCAATATTTCGGCGAGAAGGTCGAAAAGCCGTTCTGCGGCAACTGCTCGGGCTGCATGGCGCGCGAGGAGGAGCGCGACGTGAGCCGTCAGGCCGGGCAGATCGTTGCCGCCGTGATCGCGATGAACGGGCGATACGGCAAGGCGACGGTGGCGCGCGTGCTCTGCGGGCAGGCGGACGCGAGGCTGCGCGAGCGCGGGCTGGATAAGCTCTCCGCCTTTGGCAGCATGAGAGCCGAGGGCGAGGCCAACGTGCGCGCGATGATCGACGAGCTGATCGCGGGCGACGTGCTGACGGTGACGGAGGGGGATTATCCGCTGCTGCGGGAGGGCGCTTACGCCCGCGATGTGCTGCGCGGGGATATGCCCATCCGCATGGCGCTGCTGCCGACGGACGTCGCGCCGGAAATCAAGCGCCGCGTGAAGCAAAAGGAATTTGTCAACAAGGCGCTGTACAGCCGCCTGTCCGACCTGCGCAAGCAGATCGCCATGGATCAGAACGTGCCGCCGTTCATCATCTTCACCAACGCCACGCTCAAGGATATGGCGGCCAAAGCGCCGCGCACGCGCGCGCAGATGCTCCGCGTCGCGGGTGTGGGCGAAGGGAAGATGCAGCGTTACGGCGACGCATTCCTGCGGGAAATCGCCGCCTACGAGGAGGATGAAGCGTGAAAAAGGAGAGAGGGCTTGCGCTGGCGGCCTGCGCGGCGCTGGCCGCGCTGATGCTGCTGTTCGCCTCCCAGTGCTCGCCGCTGTACCCGATCAACCTCTGGGATGACGCAAACTGCCTGCTGACGGTCGGGCGGGTGATGCGGCGCGGCGGCGTGCTCTATCGGGACATCTACGAGCAGAAGGGGCCGCTGCTCTATCTGATTCACGCGCTGGCGGCCTGCGTTTCCGATACGAGCTTTTGGGGCGTATACGCGCTGGAAATCCCGGCGCTGACGGCGGCGCTGTACGCGGCCTACCGCCTTCTGCGGCTGAGGACGGGCGCGGGCTTCGCGCTCGGTGCGGCGGCGGTCTGGGGCGCGCTGACGGTGACGAGCGGCTCGTTTATGCGCGGGGACAGCGCGGAGGAATTCTGCCTGCCGCTGCTGACGGCGGCGCTGGCGCTGGCCTATGCCGAATACGGCAGGCGCGCCAGACCGATGCGCGCAAAGCGGCTGCTGCTCTGCGGCGTGCTGGCCGGGGGCGTCGCGACGATCAAATATACGCTGCTCGGCGCGATGGTCGGGCTGTGCGCCGTCGAAGGCGCGCTGGCGCTGAAGGAGGGCGGCGCGCCGCGCGCGCTGAAAAGCGCGGGCGTGTTTCTGGCGGGCATGGCGATTCCGATTCTGCCGTGGGTGATCTATTTCGCGGCGAATGGCGCGCTCCGCGACGCTTACACGGCGTATATCTACAACAACGTCTTTCTGTACGGCGGCGAGGCCGCGTCGTGGGGGCAGAGGCTGGGCGAAATGGCGCGTTACGTTCAAAAAAACGCGCTGTGGGCGGTTCCGGCCGCGCTGGGTCTGGCCGCGCTGGCGGCGGATCGGGGCGAAACCGCCGCCGTCCGGCTCTGCGTTGCGGCGATGGCGGCCGGCCAGTTTGCGGCGGTGTTCTTCGTCGGGCGCGTATGGGCGTACAGCCTGCTGGGGCTGGCGGCGTTCGGCGTGATCGGCTGCATGCAGCTCCATCGCGCGCTGAAAAAAATCGGCTGTCCGCGCGGAAAAAAGGCGCTGACGGCGGCGGCCTGCGCGGCAAGCCTGCTGCTGGCGTGGTTCGCCACGCCGAACGCATTTCTGCGCGGGCAGAAGCTCGAGCAGCTCGCGCAGGGGCGGCTGGCCGCGGCCATGCCGGAGGGCGCGACGCTGCTGCAATACAGCCACCTCGACGACGGGCTGTATCTGGCGGCGCACACGCTCCCGCGGGAAAAATACTTCGTTTTGCTGAACGTGCAGCTCGAGGCCATGCGCGACGCGCTTGACCGCGCCGTGCGCGAGGCCGTCCCGGATTATGTGCTGGTCAGCTGGCGGGCGCTTCCGGCGGAATTTGACCGATACGAGCTGGCGGCTTCCGATGTGGGCTATGACGACGACAACCGGCTGAACAAAACGCTGTATCTGTACAGGAGGAAGAGCGAATGAAAAGGGCGTTCCCCGCGCTGCTGGCGCTGCTCTGCGCGACGCTGGCGCTGCTGATTGCGACGAGCAGCTCGCCGCTGTACGCCGCCAATTTTTGGACGGATACGAACATCTATTTCACCATCGGGCGCGGCATGACGCGCGGGCTGATGCCCTATCGCGATCTGTTTGACCACAAGGGGCCGCTGCTGTTCATGCTCTACGCGCTGGGGGCGGCGATTTCGGATACGAGCTTCATCGGCGTGTTCATCCTGGAGGCGCTGAGCCTCGCGGCGGCGGTTTACGCGGGCTGGCGGACGGTTTCGCTCTTCGGCGAGGGGCGGCTGACGCTGCTGAGCATGCCGATTCTGGCGGCGGTCGTCTGCTGCTGCACGGCGTTCACGCAGGGCGGAAGCGCGGAGGAATTCGCGCTCCCCGCACTGGCGGCGGGCGTGTATCTGGCGCTGGCGCTGATGGCGCGGCCGGGGGAAGCGGACGGACGGCGCGCGCTGGGCTTCGGCGCGGCGGCGGGCTGGGTTTTCCTCATCAAATACACGGATATCGGGCTGTTCGCGGGGCTGGGAATCGGCCTGCTGGCGTTTGCGTGGCGGCGGGAAGGCTTTGGCCGCGCGCTGGTTTCGGCGGGGCGGATGCTGCTGGGCGCGCTGCTGATTTGCGCGCCGGTGGCGGCGTATCTGGCGGCTAACGGGGCGCTGGCCGCCTGCGTGGAGGTCTACTTCATCCAGAACCTGTTTGATTACAGCGGCGCGCCGATGAGCCTGAGCGGCCACGTCTATAATGCGCTGGCGTATCTGCGCACACAGAGCGCGATCAACCCGGCGGTGGTGCTCCTCGTCGCGCTGGGGATGGCCTTTCTCCTGCTTTGGGCGGCGAAAAGGCATGAAAAGGGCATGGTTTGGCAGGCGCTGGCGCTGCCGATGGGCGCGGGGCTGCTGCTGCTGACCTGCTATTGGGGCGAAATGGCGCACCCATACTATGCGCTGGTGTTCGCGGGGCTCTGCGCGCCGGGGCTGATTCCGCTGGCGTGGCTGGCCGGCTGGGCGGAGAAGCGCGGGCTGCTCGCGCGGGCGCTGCCGCTGGCGGGCGCGCTGGCGATTGTGCCGGTCTGCATGGGGCTCTGCCGCGCCGTGCCGCTGATGCGGGTGAAGAAGGCGGACATGGCGCAGACGGTCTTCGCGGAGAGGATGAACCGGGAGGAAGCGCCGACGCTGCTGGACATCACCAGTCTGGATCAGGGGTTTTATCTGGCGGCGGGGATCGTGCCAAACTGCCGGTACTTCGCCGACAACAATTTGCAGACGCAGGAAAAGCGGGACGCGATTGCGTCGTATCTGGCCGAGGGAAGGACGCAGTTCGTCGTGACGCGCTATGCCGACCCCGGCGAGGCATACGAGCTGATCGCCGAGGCCGACGGCGTGTTTGACCTGAACGATATGCGGCATTACAAGCTGTATAAGAGGAAAGAGCCATGAGCGACACGAGAATTTCGGAAAAAGCGCTGCGCGCGTTTATGGAGCGCGCTTACGAAAAAGAGGGCTTTGAGGCGGAGGAAGCCCGGCAGATTGCCGACGTGCTGATGCAGGCGGATCTGTTCGGCATCGAGAGCCACGGTGCGCAGCGGATGATGTATTACCACCAGAACATCAGGAGCGGGAGCGTCGATGTGCGCGCGCGGGCGGAGGTTCTGCGCGAAACGCCGGTTTCCGCACTGATGGACGGCCATTTCGCGATGGGGCACCTGACGGCGGCGAAGGCGATGCGCATGGCCATCAAGAGGGCGAAAACGGCGGGCATCGGCATGGTCGCGGTGCGCAACTCGTCGCATTACGGCATTGCGGGCTATTACCCGCTGATGGCCGAGCGCGAGGGGCTGGCGGCGTTTTCGATGACCAACACCGGGCCGATCATGGTGCCGACGTTCGGGCGCGAGATGATGCTGGGCACGAACCCGATGGCGTTCTGCATGCCCGCCGATCCGTATCCCTTCTGGTTCGACGCATCCACGACGGTGGTGACGCTGGGCAAGGTGGAGGTTTACAACAAGCGCGGCAAGCCCATGCCCGAGGGCTGGACGATCGACGGGGCGGGTCAGCCGTGCAGCGACGCGCACAGGATGAACGAATCCATCCTGAGCGGCGGTCTGGGCGGGATTCTGCCCCTCGGCGGCGAGGGCGAGAGGACGAGCGGCCACAAGGGATACGGGCTGGCCATCATGGTGGAGGCGCTGACGGGCGTGCTGGCGCAGGGCATGCTCAGCCCGGAGATGTGCGGCGCGCACGGCGACCACACGAGCCATTTCTTCATGGCGTTCGACCCGGCGATGTTCGGCGACCCGGCGGCGATCCGCGCGCGGATGAGCGATTATTTGCAGGCGCTGCGCGAGAGCGAGAAAGCGCCGGGCTATCCGCGCATCTACACCCCCGGCGAGAAGGCGCACGAGGCGCAGCAAGACAGGCTGCAAAACGGCGTTCCGGTGGAGGAAAACACGCTGGCGGAGCTGCGGCAGATCGCGCGCGAATTGGGGATTGAGGGTGTGTAAGCCATGCGGAAGATGACGCAGGGGAGCATCGTGCGCCACCTGATCGCCTATGCGCTGCCCCTGATTCTGGGCAATTTGTTTCAGCTCACCTACAACGCGGTGGATTCCATCGTCATCGGCAAATTCGCGGGGGAAAACGCGCTGGCGGCGGTCAGCGCGGCGAACCCGGTGATGACGATTATGATTCTCGGCGTATCGGGCGTGAGCATCGGCGCGTCGGTGCTGATGAGCCGGTTTTACGGCGCGGGCGACGAGGACGCGCTGCGCCGCGAGGTCGCCACGACGATCGTTTTCGGCGGCGCTGCGTCGGTCGCCGCGTTTCTGCTCGGCTGGCCGCTGAGCGGGCCGGTGCTGCGGCTGATGCGCGTGCCGGGCGAAATTCTGGCGATGGCGACGCGCTATTTGCAGGTGATCTTCGTCGGATTCCTGTTCACGTTCCAATACAACATTCTGGCGGCGGCGCTCCGGAGCGTCGGCGACAGCAAAACGCCGGTGATCTTTCTGGCGCTGGCGAGCGTGATGAACGCGGGGCTTGACGTGCTGCTGGTGGCGGTCTTCCGCTGGGGCGTGGTCGGCGCGGGCATTGCGACGGTGATGGCGGAGGGAATCAGCGCGCTGCTGTGCGCGTGGCACATTTACAGGCGGATTCCGCTGCTGCATCTGGGGTGGCACGAGCTGAAAATCGACAGGCGGCTGCTGCGGGAAACGGTTTCCTCCGGCGCGATTACGGCGATGCAGCAGGCATGCCAGCCGATTGGCAAGGCGCTGATTCAGAGCGTGATGAACGCGCAGGGTGTGAGCGTGATTGCGGCGTTCAACGCGGTGAGCCGGGTGGACGATTTCGCCTGCATCCCGGAGCAGAGCATTTCCTCGGGCATGATGACCTGCATCGCGCAGAACCGCGGCGCGGGGGAGCACGCGCGCGTGGGCGAAACCCTGAGGCGCGGCATGGCGATGGAGGCGGCCTACGGCGTTTTGATCTGCGCGGCGGTTCTGCTGGCGAAGGAGCCGGTGATGCGGCTGTTCGCGGCGCAGGACAGCGTGCGGATGGTGAGCATGGGCGTGGATTATCTGACGCTGATGGCGTTTTTCTACATCCTGCCGGGGATCACGAACGGCATACAGGGGTATTTTCGCGGCATGGGCGAGATGAAGACGACGCTGACGGCGACGTTCATTCAGATTTCGATCCGCGCGCTGGTGGTGGCCGTGCTTGTGCCGCGCATCGGTTTGAACGGCGCGGCGTGGGCCTGCGCCGTGGGCTGGAGCGCGATGCTCTGCTATACCTTCGCGCGCTATCGCCGGGTGCGGGAAAACGAATAGGACAGAACAGAGAACGAGACGGAAAACGTCGGGGCGGCTTGAATCGCCCCGACGTTTTTTGTGCAGAATTTACGCTTTTAATCCATTAAAGATAGAAGATGAACATGTCTTGGGGTATGAGCTTTTTTCAGACTTAACAAAAATGAGGGACGTGTTATGATAAAAACAGAAGGATACCGAAAGGAATGGAAAGCGATGAAGGGCAATCTGATCTTGATCCATGGCGGCGGGCCGACGGCCGTGATCAACGCATCGCTGGCGGGGGCGATCCGTCAGGCGAAGAAAGAGCCGAACGTTGACCGGATCTTGGCGGCCATCGGCGGCACGGGCGGCCTCATGCGCGGGCAGGTGCGCGACCTGACCGACATCACCGAGGAAGAACTCGCGCTGCTGGAACGCACGCCCGGCAGCGCCATCGGCACATCCCGCGACGCGCTGGAGGAACCGGAATACCGCCTGCTGGCGGAAAAATGCGTGGAGCTGGGCGCAAAATACGTGCTGATGAACGGCGGAAACGGCACGATGGACGCCTGCGGCAAGCTCTGCCGGATGCTGGCGGGCACGGACGTCCGCGTGATGGGCATCCCCAAGACGATGGACAACGACATCGCCGTGACGGATCACGCGCCGGGGTTCGGCAGTGCGGCGCGGTATATCGCCCAGAGCGTCGCGGAGGTGACGGCGGATGTTCGCGGCCTGCCGATTCACGTGGTGGTGATCGAGGCGAGCGGGCGCAACGCGGGCTGGATCACCGCGGCCAGCGCGCTGGCGCGGCAGGCGGGCGTGGATGGCCCGGATCTGATCTATCTGCCGGAAAGGCCGTTTGACGAGGCGCAGTACCTGCGGGACGTTCAGAAGCTGATCGAGGAAAAGCGCGGCGTGGTCGTCGTCGCGAGCGAGGGGCTCAAGGATAAGGACGGCAAGCCGATCGTCGAGCCGGTGTTCAAGGTCGGGCGCGCGACGTACTTCGGCGACGTATCGGCGCATCTGGCGAATCTGGTCATCAAGCATCTGGGCTACAAGGCGAGGAGCGAAAAGCCGGGGCTGCTCGGGCGCGCGTCGATTGCGCTGTCCTCCGACGTGGACAGGCGCGAGGCGATTCTGGCCGGAGAGGAAGCGGTGCGCGCGGCCTGCGCGGGCGAAAACGGCAAGATGGTCGGCTTCATCCGCGAGAGCACGAGCCCCTATCGGGCGCGCACGACGCTCATCGACGTGAACGACGTGATGCTGGTGGAAAAGAAAATGCCGGACGAATACATCAACGAGGCGGGCAACGGCGTGACGCAGGCCTTCCTTGATTGGTGCGCCCCGCTGATCGGCGAGCCGCTGGGCGAACTGATTTCGCTGAGGTGAACGCCTTCAGTCAGCTTCGCTGATAACTCCTTCAGTCAGCTTCGCTGACAGCTCCCTCGAGGAGGGAGCTCTTATCTTTGCAAAGCATGAGATTCTTGCTAAAGACCTCCCTCCTCGAGGGAGGGGGACCGCCCGCAGGCGGTGGAAGGAGTGGCACGACGAAGTCGTGACGGAAGGAGTCATGGGGTTTGGGGTCTAAGACCCCAAGCGGGTTCGGGCGGCAGCCCGGCGCAGCCCCCTAAAGGATGATGGAATTTCACCCTTTCAAATTGGCGGAATTTGACGTATAATCAAAACATCAAAAGACATTTTATCCCAGAATGAACAAGGAGAAAGACATGGAAAACAAGAATAAGAAAGGGAGCCTCGCGGATCGGATTCCGCATCAGGTCTGGCTGCTGATCTCGTTCGCGGCGGCCATGGCGCTGTGGACGCTGCTATCCGTCATCCCGGCGACCTCCCGCGCGTTCCCGAACGTGTTCAAGGTGCTCGGCTCGATCAAGACCATGATCGACCGCGGCGTGCTCTGGAAGGATATCTCTTCGAGCCTGATCTCGGTGATCTCCGGCTACGCGCTGGGCTTTGTCATCGCGCTGCCGGTCGCCATCCTGATGGCGTGGTATAAGCCGGTTCGCTTCGTCATCGAGCCGTGGATTCAATTCATCCGCAACATCCCGCCGCTGGCCTACGTGCCGCTGATCGTCATCGCGGCGGGCGTCGGCCGCAAGCCGCAGATCATCGTCATCACCATCGCCTGCTTCCTGATTATGTGCGTGACCATCTATCAGGGCGTCATCAACGTGGATGAAACGCTGATCAAGGCGGCGCGCGTGCTCGGCGCGACGGACAAGGATATCTTCATCCGCGTCATCGCCCCGGCGACCCTTCCGTTCATCCTGACGGCCATCCGCCTCGGCGCTTCCGTTGCGCTGACGACGCTGATCGCCGCCGAATCCACCGGCGCGATGGCCGGTCTGGGCATGCGCATCCGCAGCCTCAACAACTCGTTTGAAGCCGCGCCGATGCTGCTGTACATCATCATCATCGGTATTCTGGGCATCACGATTGAAAAGCTCATCAAGACCGCGGAAAGGAGGCTGACGTCATGGCAGGAGAAGCGCGAAATCTGACCGAAAACAACGTTCGCGTCAAGATTGACAACGTGCGCAAGGTGTTCAACACCCGCAACGGCGAGATGGTCGCCCTCAACGGCGTGAGCCTTGACATTCACGACAACGAATTCATCTGCGTGGTCGGCCCGTCCGGCTGCGGCAAATCCACCCTGCTGAACATCATCGCGGGTCTGACCGAGCCGACCAGCGGCAAGGTCTACTGCGACGGCAAGGAGGTCACCGGCACCGGCACGGAGCGCGGCGTGGTCTTCCAGCAGTACGCGCTGTTCCCGTGGCTGACGGTGAAAAAGAACGTCATGTTCGCGCTGGAAATGCGCGGCGTGAAGGGCAAGGCGGCCGAGGAAGAGGCGCTCAAGTATCTGGCGATGGTCGATCTGGTCAAGTTCGCGGATCACTATCCCAAGGAGCTTTCCGGCGGCATGAAGCAGCGCGTCGCCATCGCCCGCGCCTACGCGGCGAACCCCGATGTGCTGCTGATGGACGAGCCCTTCGGCGCGCTGGACGCGCAGACCCGCACCCAGCTCCAGACCGAGCTGCTGGAAACGTGGGAGCGCGAGAAGAAGACCTGCTTCTTCATCACCCACGACGTGGAGGAGGCCATCATTCTGGCGCAGCGCGTCATCATCATGAGCGCGCGCCCCGGCCGCATCAAGGACATCGTGGACGTCAACATCCCGTATCCGCGCACGCAGGAAACCAAGCTGACCCCGGAATTCAACGAGCTGAAGAACCACATCTGGAGCCAGGTCTATCAGGAGTATCTGGCGGTCAGAAAGTAAAACGTCCCCAAGCGGATCGGCAAATTCCGCTTCAATAAAAACGACAAATTCGGGAGGTAACAACATGAAGAAACTCATCGCTGTGCTGCTGGCGCTGTCCTGCATGCTCATCGGGGCTGCGGCCGTCGCCGAGACCCTGAACATCGCCTACATGCCCAACTACGGCAGCCTCTGGTCCGTGGAGACCGCGATCAACAAGGGCTACTTTGAGGAAGAGGGCCTGACCATCAACCTCGTCGAGTTCGCCGACGGCCCGACCATCATCGCGGCCATGGAAAGCGGCTCCATCGACATGGGCTACATCGGCCAGGGCGCGCACAAGCTGTGCATCAACGGCCGCGCTTCCATCTTCGCGCTGAGCCACATCTCCAACGGCGACGCGCTCATCGGCGGCAAGGGCATTGCCACGGTGGAAGACCTGAAGGGCAAGGTTGTGGCCTACTCCTCCGGCACGTCCTCCGAGGACATCCTCAAGAACTCCCTTGACAAGGCCGGCATGACCATGGACGACATCAAGGCGATGGACATGGACGCTTCCGCCATCGTGACCGCGATGCTCTCCGGCGGCGTGGACGCCTGCGCGACCTGGAGCCCGAACAGCCTCAAGATCCTTGAGGAGATGCCGGACGCGACCAAGCTGACCGACAACATGACCTTCAGCGACACCACCGTTTCTCTGGCGAGCTGGATCTGCATGCCGAAGTACGGCGAGGAGAACCACGACCTGCTGGTTCGCTTCACCCGTGCGCTGTTCAAGGGCATGGATTACAGCGCGAACGAGCACTACGACGAGGTCAGCGAGTGGGTTTCCAAGCAGACCGCGACCGATTATGAGTCCGTTTACAACCAGCGCGGCGACGCGCAGTGGCTGACCGGCAAGGAAGTGGCGCAGGGCGCTGCCGACGGCACCGTCGCCAAGTACTACGAGCTCCAGCGCGACAACTTCGTGAAGGCTGGCGCGGTGGAGAAGGATCCGGCGCCGGACGTTTCCGAGTACGTGCTCTTCGACGTGATGATCGAGGCCGGCAAGTAATTCCGGAAAGCGAAAACAAAACTGAAAGCCTGGCATTAGGCCACCCTTCTGCGGGTCGGCCTAATGCCTTTTGGCACATGGGGGACGGAGCCGAGCCACCCGCGCGCGGGATTCGGCCAAACGGGGCGCGGGGGCGCGCGTTCAAAGAGGATTTCCGCAAGAAAAGGCGAACATTATCAGACAGAAGAAATCGGAGGCGGATCATTCCATGCTGTTTGTGCTCATCGTGCTGCTGCTTGTCGCGTCCGTTTTTGTGCTGCTGATGAAGAAGAACCGGGAATCGCTGTGCCTGCTGGGCATGTGTTGCAGCCTGATGGTGCAGTTTTCCGGCATCCTGATTTTCATTGCCAAAAAGGGCGGATATTCCAGAAGCATCATCCATTTTCTCTTTTTCTCGCAGGCGCTGAGAAATAAGCTGCAATACCTGTTTATCACGCTGGACGCGCTGGGCTACGTCATCGCGGTGGGGCGCTATCTGTTCCCGCTGTTTTTGCTGGAAAGCGCGCTGCAATACTCGATGATCGGCTGGATCAGGCGGCACCCCGATATCCAGAAATGGATTTGCGCGCTGCCCGCGGCGACGCTGGCGGTGTATTTCCCGCCGGTGTTCCGCTTCATTGTGAACCAGTGGCCGGTCATGCACTCCGTGCTGGTCGAGGGATCGTACTGGTGGATCACCGCGTATGTGGCGGCCGCGCTGGTGCTGATGATTCAGGAGCTTTTCGCCATCACGATGCGCTTTTGCCGCCAGCAGTTCGTGGGCATTGTCGGCTGCCATCTGGCGCTCAGCGGGCTGTATCTGCTCTACTGCGGGCAGGACCCCGCGCAGGTCTATCAGTTTTACAGCTACGATTATATCTGGAACAAGGGCATCGGCTATCTGCAATACGCGCCGACGATCGCGGGATATGTGACCATCGTGGTTGTCAACGTCATCTGCGGCGTGCTCGGCACGATCAGCCTGCTGCACTACACGCAGGATTCGTTCCTCAGCGATCAGGAGGAGATGGCGCTGGAACGCAAGTTCGACATCGCGCGAACGGGCGCGTCCGTGTTCGTCCATTCCATCAAAAACCAGCTTCTGGCCAACCGCATCCTCGAAAAGCGCATCTCGCAGGAGCTGGACAAGCCGGAGCCCGACCTGAGCCGCGTCCGCGCCTGCGTGAATCAGCTTCAGGAGAGCAACGAAATGCTCATCTCGCGCAGCGAGGAGCTGTATCGCACGGTCAAAAACAAGTCCGTGACGCTGGTGCCGACGACGCTGGGGCAGATTCGGGAGACGACGCTGGAGCGATTCAGGCGCAAATACCCGGATGCGCTGCTGGAATGTCGGTTAAACGAAAGCGAGACGGTGCTGGCGGACGGCAACTACCTGAGCGAAGCGCTGTACAACCTGCTGACCAACGCATGGGAAGCGAACGTGGACGCGGGGCACGGGGACAGGCCGATTCGGCTGTCGAGCAGCCGGGAGCGGCTGTACGTCGTGCTGGAGGTTCGCGACGAGGGATGCGGCATGACCAAGGCCGAGCAGAAAAAGATTTTTGAACCGTTTTATTCATCCAAAAACAGCAACACGAGCTGGGGCATGGGGCTTTATCACGTGCGCACGATTGTGCGGGCGCATGTGGGCAGTCTGCGGGTGGAGAGCAAGCCGGGGCGGGGGACATCCTTCTTCGTGCTTCTGCCCAAATATGTGCAGGACAGGTGATGAAATGATGAAGATACTGATTGCGGATGATTTCGAGCTGCTTCGGGAGGATCTTTGCGACACCCTCGGCGCGCAGGCGGACATGGAGGTGGTCGGCGCGGCGCAGAGCGGCGCGCAGGTCGAGGAGATGGCCGCGCGGCTTGACTTTGATGTGCTGCTCATCGACATCGAGATGGAGAACACGACGGCGGGGATTCGCGCCGCGGAAAACATTCTGGCCGAGAAGCCGGACACCATCGTGATTTTCCTGACCGCGCACGAGACGGAGAACATGATTCTCATGTCCATGGGCGCGGGGGCGGTGGATTACGTCGTCAAGGGCTGCGCGGAGGAGGAGCTGCTCGAACACATCCGCAAGGCCTACGAGGGCGAGCCGATGCTCGACGCGCGGGTGCAGCACATGGTGCTCAAGGAGTATTCCCGCCTGCGCCGCTCGGAAAAGAGCCTGCTGTTTTTCATCAACAACGTGTCCCAGTTAACCCCGGCGGAGCGGAGCCTTGTGCGCTATCTGCTCGACGGGATGAAGGTCAAGGATATCGCGGCGGCGCGGTGCGTCGAGGTGGTGACGGTCAAAACCCAGATCAAGGGGCTGCTGCGCAAATTCGGCTGCACGAGAACCAAGGAAATTGTTGAAATGATACACGAGCTGGGCGTGGAGCATTTGTTTTAACCGTAAACGAGCAAAGCCGAAATTTTGCACAAATTCCGATAACGGGCGCGCGATGCCTGACTCCTTCAGTCACGGCTACGCCGTGCCAGCTCCCTCAAAGAGGGAGCTCTTTGATCGGGTTGTTTGCCGTTTAAGCGATACGTCGCGCATTTTATGCAGAATTTGCTTTTTGCTCAAATAATTCAAACATCTTAAACATCTCAAACATATTGAAGGAACATTAAGGAGGAGCATGATGAACATGAATTATTATCAGATTTCCGCGGAGGAGCTGGGCAAAAACGCGAAGGTGCCGCTGCTCAAGCTGGGCGATTCCGGCGAGGTGTTTTATGAAATCGCGCTGGAAATGGTAAACGAGATTGAAAAGAACAACGCTGTCGGCCGCCGCACGGTGTTCATCTGCCCGGTCGGCCCGGTGGGGCAGTATCCGATTTTCGTGCGGCTGGTCAATGAGCGCAGGCTGAGCCTGAAGAATTGCTGGTTCATCAACATGGACGAGTATCTGACCGACGATGGGGAATGGATTGACGAAAGCAGCGCGCTCTCCTTCCACGGCTTTATGAACCGCACGGTTTACAGCAAGATCGACCCGGAGCTGGTGATGCCGGAGAATCAGCGCATCTTCCCCGACCCGCACGACCCGGATCACATCGCCAAGGTGATCGACGAGCTGGGCGGCGTGGATATCGCGTTCGGCGGCATTGGCATCAACGGCCATCTGGCGTTCAACGAATCGCAGGACGAGCTGACGCCGGAGGAATTTGCGGCGCTGCACACGCGCGTGCTGGCGATCAGCCGTGAGACGCGCACCGCCAACGCCATCGGCGATTTGAACGGCGCGATTGACGCGATGCCCAAGAAGGCCGTGACCATCGGCATGGCGGAGATTCTGGGCGCGAAGAAGATTCGTCTGGGCGTTTTCCGCGATTGGCACCGCTCGGTGGTGCGTCAGGCGGCCTACGGCGAGGTGAGCGCGCACTTCCCGGCGACGCTGATTCAGCGCCATCCGGACGCGATGATCATTGTGAACGCGAACGCTGCGAAGCAGCCGTTTTAAGAGAGGAGAACGTCTCCATGGATAAGCTCCTGATTCAAAATGCGCGCGTTTATCAGAACGGGCAGTTTGTGCGCGCCGACGTGCTTTGCGGGGACGCGCTGATCGCGAAGATCGGCGAAAACCTGACCGACGGGGAAGCGCGCGTCATTCAGGCGGACGGCCTGCGCCTTGTGCCGGGGTTCATCGACGTACACACGCACGGCGCGGCGGGCGTGGACGTGAACGCGGCGGACGAGGCGGGGCTGCGCAAGATTGCGGCGTTCTTCGCGACGCAGGGCGTGACGGCGTTCAACGCGAGCGTGTTGACCGATACGCCGGAGACCACCGAAAAATGCCTCGGCGCGATTGCCAATGTGATGAGCGACCGGGGCATGGGTGCGCAGCTCTTGGGCGCGCATCTGGAAGGGCCGTTCCTCGCGAAGGAATACAAGGGCGCCATGCCGGAAGCGCTGCTGCGCGAGGGCGACGAGAATCTGCTGCGCGCGTATCAGAACCGGTTCCCGGGCGTGATTCGTTACATCACCGTGTCGCCGGAGGTGCCCGGCGTGGTGGACATGATCGGCAAAATCAGCCATGACGTGACGGTGGCCATCGGCCATTCCGGCGCGGATTACGACACGAGCATGGAGGCCATCCGCCGCGGGGCGAGGTGCGTCACGCACACCTTCAACGCGATGCGCCTGTTCCACCAGCATCAGCCCGCCATCATGGGCGCGGCGCTGGAAAGCGACTGCTGGTGCGAGGCGATCTGCGACGGGCGGCACCTGCATCCCGGCACGGTGCGCATGCTGCTCAAGTGCAAGGGCTGGGATCGGGTCATCGCCATCACGGACAGCATCATGGCGGCGGGTCTGCCGGACGGCAACTACAAGCTCGGGGTGAACGACGTGGTCGTCCGGGACGGCGACGCGGTGCTCGCCTCAAACGGCGTTCGCGCGGGCAGCACGCTGACGCTCGCGCAGGCGCTCAGGAACATCGTGGCCTTCACCGGTCGCCCCGTGCAGGATGTGATCCCGCTGATGACCGCCAACCCGGCGAAGGCGCTGCGGATGGATGACCGAAAGGGCAGCATCGAGGTCGGCAAGGACGCGGACATGGTGCTGCTCGACGATGAGCTGAACGTCGTGATGACCGTGGGGCTCGGGCGCGTGATTTATACCGCCTAAAAGGGATGGCGCAATTTCATACTCGCGCGAACCGGCGGTTTTTGCTATAATTACACGGTAAACGTGGACGGTTTTTGAACAAAGAAAACGGATTTTGAAGAGGGATTCGTTTTCGCGACCCAATTTTCTGATGAGGTGAACGATATGCTCGTACCGATGAGAGCGATTCTGGCGGCGGCCGACAAATACCGCTATGGCCAGGGCGCGTTTAACATGAACAGCGTGGGGCAGATTGAGGCGGCGGTTCGAATCCACGAGCTGCTCCATTCCGGCGCGATTTTGCAGGGTGCGGAGGCATCTAACGCCTTTATGGGCGGCGAACTGGACTTCATGCACGGCACGCTCGAGGCCAAGAAGGTCGGCGCAAAGCGCATCGGCGACGCGGTGAAGCAATACGGCGCGGACAGCCCGGTGCCGATTGCGCTGCATCTGGATCACGGCAAGAGCATCGAGAGCGTCAAGGCCTGCATCGACGGCGGCTACACCTCCGTGATGATCGACGGCAGCAGCCTGCCCTACGAGCAGAATGTTGAATTGACCCGCGAGGTCGTCAAGCTGGCGCATCCCTACGGCGTGAGCGTCGAGGGCGAGCTGGGCGTGCTGGCGGGCGTGGAGGACCACGTGTTCTCCGCGACGAGCACCTACACCAACCCGATGCAGGCGGTCGATTTCTTCAAGAAGACCGGCTGCGACGCGCTGGCCATCAGCTACGGCACCTGCCACGGCGCGAACAAGGGCAAGGACACGAAGATCCGCCGCGAAATCGCGATTGCGACGAAGGAGTGCATGCTGCACGAGGGCATCGAGGGCTATCTGGTCAGCCACGGCTCTTCCACCGTGCCGCAGGAATACGTTCAGGGCATCAACGCGCTGGGCGGCCAGCTCGAAAACGCCTTCGGCATCGACGTGGCGCAGCTTGTGGATGTGGCGCACTGCGGCATCAACAAGATCAACGTGGATACGGATATCCGTCTGGCCTGCACGCGCAACCTGCTGGAGCTGTTTGAAAACGAGCCGGAGCTGCGCGAGAGCGCTTCCATCGGCCAGCTCTACAAGGATTTGAAGAAGAACCCGAAGAACTTTGACCCGCGCAACTACGTCGCTTCCATCATGGATACGATCACCCTCGGCACGGTGCCGGACGCGCACGTGCAGAAGGTCGTGGACTGCATGAAGGACGGCGTGACGGAATCCATCGCGCCGCTGCTGGTGCAGTTTGGCAGCTACCGCAAGAGCCACCTGATCGAGGTCGTGACCTGCGAGCAGATGGCCGAGCGCTATAAGAAGGCGGGCATTTGATATGAAGCATATTTTTCTGAACCTCAAGCGGTTCGACATCAGCCCGGAGAAGGGCGGCGTGAACCGCCTCGCCCCGATGAAGGACTGGGGCAGGACGATTGTTTCCGGCACGCAGGACGCGCTGACGGCGTATGACCCCGCGGAGGTCGAGTTTGTCATGTACATGCCGGAGGCGCACCTGCTGGGCGCGGCCGCGGCGAAGACGGAAAACAGCCCGGTGCAGCTCGGCTGTCAGGGCGTTTATCGCGCGGATACGGCGGTGGGCGGCAACTTTGGCGCGTTCACGACGAACCGCCCGGCGAACGCCGCGGCGCAGATGGGCTGCGCGAGCACGCTGATCGGCCACTGCGAGGAGCGCAACGACAAGATGGGGATTCTGGCCGAGGCGGGCGTGACGGGTCAGGCGGCGGCGCAGGCCGTCAGCCGCATCCTCAACCAGGAGATCAAGTGCGCGCAGGCGGCCGGGCTGACGGTGCTCTACTGCATCGGTGAAAAGAGCGAGGAGCAGGCAGACTGGGAGAACGTGCTCGGCGCGCAGCTCGACATCGGCCTTGACGGTGTGGACAAGCGCAGGGTTGTGATCGCCTACGAGCCGATCTGGTCGATTGGACCGGGCAAGACCCCGGCGGACAAGCCCTACATCACCAAGATCGCGCGCTTTGTGAAGGCGCGCACGGGCGGGATGGACGTGGTATACGGCGGCGGCCTCAAGCAGGACAACGCGGCCATGCTGGCCTCGATTGACGAGATCGACGGCGGCCTGATCGCGCTGACGCGCTTCAGCGGCGAGATCGGCTTCTACCCCGACGAGTACCTCGACATCATCCGCCGGTATCTGGGCAAGTAAAGGAGAAGAAAGATGAAGCTCGATTTTGAATATGGGCAGGGCCTGATGAGCGCCAATCTGCCGGACAACACCGATATCTTCGTGCCGGGCGAGACCGTGCCCGACCCCGAGTGCCTGCCGCAGGATTGGGATACCCTGTATGGCGAGACGCTCAAGAGCATCCGCAACCCGATTGGCATGAAGCCGCTGCGCGAGCTGGCGCACAAGGGCAGCACCGTCGTCATCATCATCCCGGATATCGTCAAGGGCGGCAACCAGCCGACCAGCCACCGCAAGGTCGCCATCCGCGCCTGCATCGACGAGCTGTATTCCGCCGGCGTGGAGAAAAAGGACATCCTGCTGCTGTTCTCCAACGGCCTGCATCCGCGCACCAGCGTGCCGGAGATGAAGACCATCCTCGGCGACGAACTGTTTGGCGAATTCTATTATACCGGTCAGATCACCAGCCACGACAGCGAGGATTACGAACACCTCGTCGATCTGGGCTATACCGACCACGGCGACCACGTCATTATGAACAAGTACGTCTACGACGCGGACGTGGCGATTCTCATCGGCCATACGCAGGGCAACCCCTACGGCGGCTACTCCGGCGGCTACAAGCACTGCGCCACGGGCATTTCCCACTGGCGCTCCATCTCCGCGCACCACGTGCCGCAGGTCATGCACCGCGCGGACTTCGTGCCCGTCTCCACCCACAGCGAGATGCGCAACAAGTTCGACCAGCAGGGCATGTTCATGGAAGAGAAGATGGGCAAGAAGTTCTTCTGCTGCGACGCGGTGCTGGACAGTAAGAGCCGCCAGATCGCCATCTTCTCCGGCTACGCGAAGGAGATGCAGCCGATCTCCTGGGAGCTGGCCGACAAGCGCACCTACGTTCACTGGGCGGAAAAGAAATACGATGTGGTGGTCTTCGGCATGCCGACGAACTTCCACTACGGCAACGGCATGGGCACCAACCCGATTCAGATGATGCAGGCGCTCTCCGCGCAGGTCATCCGCCACAAGCGCATCCTCTCCGACCACTGCGTGTTCATCGTGTCCAGCATCTGCGACGGCTATTTCCACGACGAGCGCTGGCCGTACCTGCGCGAGCTGTATGACATGTTCCAGCACGACTACATGCAGACCCTGCCGGACATGAACCGCTACGGCGAGTATTTCGCGACGAACGAGGAATACATCCGCAAGTATCGCTTCGCCAACGCGTTCCACCCGTTCCACGGCTTCTCGATGATGTCCTGCGGCCACATCGCGGAGATGAACACCAGCGCCATCTACATCGTCGGCGCGCGCGAGCCGGGCATCGCCCGCGGCATGGGGCTCAAGACCCGCGCGACGTTTGAAGAAGCACTCGAAGACGCGAAGAAGAAGATCGTCGGGCCGAACCCGAACATCCTCGCCCTGCCGCGCGCGTTCACGACAACGGCGGTGCACCTGTGCATGAAAGACCCGAGCCAGAACAGCCACACCCGCGACGGCATCACCCATCCCTGCGGCGGCTGCTGAGACGCCCTCGGAGCCTGATCTCCATAAAGTAAAAGACCTATAAAAAAACGCCGTATCTTCGATGAAAGCGTGACGCTGACGGAGAAGATGCGGTGTTTTTTATTGTGAAATGCCATTCAAACCAAGCGGGGATATACGCAATCGTAAACGCTGCGGACGATATTCCGGCACTGCAGCATAATGGCTATGACAAGGCACTGGTTGTCCTTACGTTCCTGAGCCTGCTCATCGCAGCAGACGCAAAGAACCGTAAATAAAAGCGTGCCGCCGGTCAGCTTGCACCCTGATCGGCGGCTTTTTGCTCTGAAACACGAGCGGGAGAACCGATTCCAGACGGCTCCTCGTCTACCCACATTATACCCCAAAGGCAGCTTCGTGTCAACGCGCGGGGCTGCTTTTATATGGGTTTTTCAACCAGCGGCGTGAGCGTCAGGCGGCGTGTGCCATAGCCTTCCACGCGGTAAAAACCGATCAGCGCGCCGGGGGATAGGCGGCGATAGACCTGCATCACCTGCGGGGTCTGTGCAAGGTCAAACCGAACGGACAGCCCGCAGCCGATGGCGACCTCGCGCGGCGTGGCGATTACCCCGGCGGATAGACCGGCGCGGTGCAGCGCGTCCTCCATGCGCAGCACCTGCGTGCGCGAACGGAAGGCGGCAAGCCCAAAGGAATCATTCATGCGCGGTTCCTCCTCTCATATACTCCACTGTATGAGCGGGCGGGAGCGGCGGTGAGAGAAAGGGGAATGGGCTTGATTTATCTGGATAACGCGGCGACGAGCTGGCCAAAGCCGCGCTGCACGGTGCAGGCGATGGCGCGGGCGCTGGAGGAAAGCGGGGCGAATCCGGGGCGCGCGGGGCACCGGCTTTCGCTGGAGGCGGGGCGGATTGTCGAGCGGTGCAGGCAGGCGCTGGCCGATATGCTGGGCGAGACGGACGCGAGCCGCGTCGCCTTTGCGCAGAACGCGACCGACGCGCTGAATATGGCGATTCACGGCGCGGTGCGAACCGGCGACCACGTGGTATCCACGCTGATCGAGCACAACTCCGTGCTGCGCCCGCTTTCGGAGCTGGCCAGAAGCGGCGTGATTACGCTGACGCTCGTGCCGCCGGACGCGGACGGGCGGATGGACGCGCGGGAGATCGAGCGCGCGCTGACCGCGCGGACGCGGCTGGTCGTGATGACGCACACCTCCAACGTGCTGGGACTGGAGCAGGACGTCGCGGCGGTCGGCGCGGTGTGCCGTCGGCGGGGTGTTCTCTTTCTGGTGGACGCGGCGCAGACGGCGGGGCATCTGCCGCTGGAGCCGAAAAAATGGGGCTGCACCATGCTGGCCATGCCGGGGCACAAGGGGCTGCTCGGCCCGCACGGCACGGGCGCGCTTTGGGTCGCGGACGGGGTGACGCTCGCGCCGCTTCGGCAGGGCGGGACGGGTTCGGCCTCCGAAAGCATGTTTCAGCCCAGAATAATGCCAGACAGTCTGGAGAGCGGGACGCTCAATCTGCCGGGCATTGCGGGTCTATATGCGGGGATGCGGTTTGCGCTGGCGCATCAGCAGGAGGCGCGCGAAACGACGGCCGCTCTGTGCGGCATGATGCGCGACGCGCTGCGGGAGATGGCCGGCGTTCGGGTGTACACGCGGGCGGATGCGTCGCTGCTCAGCTTCAACGTGGCGGGAATCGCCTCGCAGGTCGTCGCCTCGGCGCTGGATGAGCAGGGCATCGCGGTGCGCGGCGGGCTGCATTGCGCGCCGGGGGTGCACCGGTTTTTGGGCACGCTGAACATCGGCGCGGTGCGCGTCAGCCCTGGGCTGATGAACACCGCGGCGGAGGCGGGAAAGCTGATTGACGCGGTTTGGAAAATCGCGAAGGCGCGTTAGTTCCCGGCGTTTTCCATGGCGGAGAAGAGGGCGACGATGGCGTCTACCTCGTCGCGAAGCTCGGTCATCGAGCCGGTGAGGACGTTGCCGGCCTGCAGGCGCTGCTCGGCGGTATCCAGCGTGGCGATGCAGGCGGTGAGCATGGAGCCATCGACGATGACGGTTCCCGCGCCGTAGATGTTGGCGGCCAGCGTGTTGAGGCATTGCAGCGCGTAAATGTGGCTGCGGACGTTGGAAAGCAGGGTCATGGTGTTGGTGCCGCTGGACTGTGTGAGGCGGTAGACGGCGGTTTGCGCCTCGTTGGCCTCGTTGGTGGCGCGCGCCATCAGCGCGTCGCTGGTTGTGCGGCTGACGCCGGAAGCATGCAGATAGGAAACCGTTACGCCGATGAGCGCAATCGCCAGAACGAAGACGACGACGCTCAGGATGCGGACGGTTTTCTGCGCCTTGCGGCGGCCTGCGCCGGTTTGAAACGAATACATAAACAACCTCCTTGTTCAAAGAGAAAAGAGCTTTGTCACGCAAAACCATTATAGCACATCATTCGAATGGGGTAAAGGGGCGAAAAAATCGCCGGTTTTAAGCGAAAAGTGGGGCGAAAAGATTTGAAACCGTCGAAATGTGTATAAAAGTGGAGAATCACGCCCAAATCCGGGCGAGGACTTGAACAGAAGCGGGCTTGTAGCGTATAATAGAAAAAAGACGGCTGAACAAGCAGCCATACGGGAGGAAAAGAGATATGCCGATGAACATTGCCATCGACGGCCCGGTGGGCGCGGGGAAATCCTCGATCGCCGATCAGGTGGCGCAAAGGCTTCATATTCTGCATCTGGACACGGGCGCGATGTATCGCACCGTCGCGCTGTACATGCTCCGAAACGGGATCGACCCGCAGGATGAGCAGACGGTCTCCGCGCGCTGCGGCGAGGCGGATGTGCGCGTGGCGTATCGGGACGGCGCGCAGCGGACGATGCTGGGCGGGGAGGACGTGAGCGACCTGATCCGCACGGGCGAGGTTTCCGCCGCGGCGAGCGCCATTTCCAAATGGCCGGCGGTTCGCCGCCGCATGGTGGCCGCGCAGCGCGAAATCGCCGCGACGGCGGACATGCTGATCGACGGCCGGGACATCGGCACGCGGGTGCTGACCGACGCGCCGGTGAAGATCTTTTTGACGGCCACGCCGGAGGAACGCGCCCGCCGCCGCTATCGCCAGCAGATCGAGAAGGGCGACATGACGCCTTACGAGCAGGTGCTCGCCGAGCTGAACGCCCGCGACGCGCAGGACATGAACCGCGAAACCGACCCGCTTCGGCAGGCGGAGGACGCCGTGCTGGTGGATTCCACGAACATGACGCCCGAGCAGGTGGTCGATGCGATTATCGCCGTGGTGGAGGACGTATATGGAAAACGAGCGTAACGCGCAGGCCGCCGCGCAGCCTGCGGAAGAAAAGAAGCCCGTGGAGGAGAAGAAGCCGGGTTACCCGATGCACAAGCGCAAATACACGCCGCTGTACACGATCATCGTGTTCCTGTACGGGCTGCTGGTGAAGCTGCTGTTCTTTATGAAGATCGAGGGCAGGGAAAACGTGCCCAAGGATCGCAACTGCATCCTGATGGGCAACCACCAGTGCCTGCTCGACCCGGTGACGCTGGCGCTGTGCGTGCCGGACAGGGAAATTCACTTCATGGGCAAAAAAGAGCTGTTTGAAAACAAGGCGCTCGGCTGGGCGTTCCGGCAGGTGCACGGCTTCCCGGTGGATCGCGGCAACATGGATATGGGCGCGATCCGCACGGCGATGGGCGTGCTCAAGGCGGGCGAAACGCTGGGCATTTTCCCGGAGGGCACGCGGAGCAAGAGCGGGCACATGCTGCCGCTGCTGGGCGGCGCGTCGCTGCTGGCGCTCAAGAGCGGCTGCGACGTGGTGCCGGTGTACATCGAGGGCCGTTACAAGCCGTTTCGGCGCATGGTGGTGCACGTCGGCAAGCCGATTGAGATGGCCGACCTGCGCGCCGGGCGCATGAACAAGGAAACCTGCGACGCGCTGACCGAACGCATGGAGGCTGCCTTTGCCCGGCTGAGCGGCGGAAAATCGCTTCCGCCCGCGGAGAAAACGCCGGTATAAGCGGGGTTAAGGCAGGAAAGACCGGCGCGCGGAAAAATATTTTCAAAAAAATTTGAAAATTCGCCGCGCTTCGGCAGGAAAAACGAAAAAGACCTAGAATGAATAAAGATGGGCAATATGGAGTAATGGGTCAAAAGACCCTCTGAAAGCGGGAGCAGGTGCGTATGGAACTCACAATCGGAGAGCATGCCGGGTTTTGCTTCGGCGTGCGGCGCGCGGTGCTCAAGGCTTTCGAGTGTGCCGAAAAGCAGCTCCCCTGCGTGACGCTGGGGCCGCTGATCCACAATCCGCAGGAGGTTGAGCGCCTGCGCCGTGCGGGCATCCGCAGCGTGGAGACGCTCGACGAGGTGAAGCCGGGCGAGACGGTGATGATCCGAAGCCACGGCGTAACGCCGGACGTCTATCGCCAATGCGAGGCGCGCGGGATTCCCGTGATCGACGCGACCTGTCCCCACGTGGCGCACATCCACCAGCTCGTGCGGCAATACAGCGAGCACGGCGACGCGGTGGTGATCGTCGGCGAGGCGGATCACCCGGAGGTGGTCGGCATCGCGGGCTGGGCGCGCGGAAGGGTTTTCATTCTGCCCGACGCGCAGGCCGCCGAACAGGCGGAGCTGCCGCAAAAAGCGCTGGTTGTCGCGCAGACGACAATCCGGCGGGATCGTTTTGACTCGGTTTTGCAGGTGCTCAGGCGGCGCGTGCCCGACCTGACGGAGCGCATTACCATTTGCGCGGCGACCAGCCAGCGCCAGCAGGAGGCGGAAAAGCTCTCCGGCGAGGCGGATGTGATGGTGGTCGTCGGCGGCAGAAACAGCTCCAACACGCAGAAGCTGCTGGAGACATGCCGCCTGCGCTGCGAGCGATCCGTTCTGGTGGAAACGCCGGAGGATGTGCCGCCTGATCTGGCCAAAGCGGATGACCGCGTGGCCCTGACGGCCGGAGCGTCCACCCCGCAGTGGCTGCTCGAACAGGTGCGCGCGCGCATCGAGGAAAACGCGAAAACAAGATAAAGTCACGCAAAAAACAAATCTGTGTTTCCCGGTGGTCCCCGCCGCCGTGATTCAATAAAGTATGTATCATCGCCGGCCAAGCCGGATAGAGATACTTGAGGAGGTTGTACCCGCATGAACGACATGGAAAAGAATCAGGTTTCCGAGAGCGAAGACTTTGCCGCGATGCTCGAGGAAACGATGGTCAAGTTCCGCCCCGGTCAGGTTGTTAAAGGTGTTGTCGCCCAGGTGAGCGACGACGGTGTTGTCGTGAGCATTCCCGGCAAGGCTGACGGTTTCATCAAGAAGAATGATCTGGTGACCACCGACTGCAAGGTGGACGACGAGATCGAGGCTGAGGTCGTCAAGCTCAACGATGGCGAAGGCTACGTGCTCCTTTCCGAGCGCAAGGTCATGGCCACCAAGAACTGGGAGAAGCTCGTTGCCGAATACGACGAGGGCGCCTATGTGGAGGCTACGGGTCGTGAGGCCGTCAACGGTGGCCTGATCGCCGACGTGATGGGCGTTCGTGCGTTCATTCCGGCTTCTCACCTGTCCCGCCGCTTCGTCGAGAACATCGGCGAGTTCGTGGGCAAGACGATGACCGTCAAGATCATCGAGGTGGACAAGGCGAAGAAGCGCATCGTCGCCAGCCGCAAGGCCTATCTGCTCGACGAGAAGAAGAAGGCTTGGGAGAAGATCGAGAAGGATCAGGTTGTGACCGGCATCGTTCGCCGCCTGACCGACTTCGGCGCATTCGTGGACATCGGCGGCGTGGATGGCCTCATCCATGTGACCGATCTGGCATGGCATCGCGTGAAGCATCCGTCCGAGGTCGTGACCCCGGGTCAGGAAGTGACCGTGAAGATCATCGGTGTGGACAAGGAAAAGGAGCGCATCCAGCTCAGCCTGAAGGCGCTTCAGCCGCAGCCGTGGGACGTGGCCGAGGAGAAGTATCCGGAAGGCTCCATCGTCGAGGGCAAGGTTGTCCGCATCACCACCTTCGGCGCGTTTGTGGAGCTGGAGCCGGGTCTGGACGGCCTGGTGCACATCTCCCAGTGCGCGCTCAAGCGTATCGCCAAGGTTGAGGACGCGGTGCAGGTCGGCCAGACCGTGCGCGTGAAGGTTCTCAAGGTGGACAAGGAAGCCAAGCGCATCAGCCTGTCCATCCGCGAGGCGCTCACCGAGGAAGTTGATTACAACGCCGAGGTGCAGGGCCTGGACTTTGACGATCTGGGCGACGCTCCGGCCGACGACGCTGAGTAATCCCAATCGAAGACGCATCAAAACGCCGCATGGGTTTGCCCGTGCGGCGTTTTTGCTAAAGGCTCAAAAAGACATTTGAGCGGCCCTATTGCATCGTTCGTCCGTTTTGAATTGACTTTTGGGTATCTTCATTGTATGATGAAGCCATCATAAATCGGGACGCATTTGTCCCTGAAAGGATTATGCTATGCACGAGAAGAAAAACCCCAACAGGCCGTTGATCGTCTATTACATCATCGCGCTCGTCGTGGTGATGCTGCTCAACGCGCTGCTTTTCCCACAGATTGAGCGATACAGTGTCAAGCAGGTTGATTATTCCGAATTTCTTTCGATGCTCGAAGACGGAAAGGTTAAATCTGTCGAGATTAACGATACGCAGATCGCTTTCACCCCGGTCGAGCAGATTCAGGATGGCAAGGCTACCTATTACACCACCAACCGCGTGACGGCGGATGACAAGCTGGTCGAGCGCCTGCTGGCGGCGGGCGTGGAATTTGGTCAGGTTGTGCCGGAGGAAATGAGCCCGATCATCTCGTTCCTGGTCACGTGGGTGCTGCCGCTGGTCATTTTCTACGGCCTCGGCTCGTTCATGTTCCGCAAGATGAGCCAGCGCATGGGCGGAAACACCATGAGCTTCGGCAAATCTAACGCCAAGATCTACGTCGAGGCGCAGACCGGCAAGACGTTTGACGACGTGGCCGGCGAGGACGAAGCCAAGGACGCGCTCAAGGAGATCGTCGATTTCCTGCATGATCCGCAGAAATACCGCGATATCGGCGCGAAGCTGCCCAAGGGCGCGCTGCTCGTCGGCCCTCCCGGCACGGGCAAAACGCTGCTGGCGAAGGCCGTCGCGGGCGAGGCGAAGGTGCCGTTCTTCTCGATTTCCGGCTCGGAATTTGTGGAGATGTTCGTCGGCATGGGCGCGGCGCGCGTGCGCGACCTGTTCAAGCAGGCGGGCGAGAAAGCGCCGTGCATCGTCTTCATCGACGAAATCGACGCCATCGGCAAGCGCCGCGACAACGCGGGCATGGGCGGCAACGACGAGCGCGAGCAGACGCTCAACCAGCTGCTCACCGAGATGGACGGCTTTGACGCGGGCAAGGGCGTCGTCATTCTGGCGGCGACCAACCGCCCGGAGATTCTGGACAAGGCGCTGCTGCGTCCGGGTCGTTTCGACCGCAGAATCCCCGTCGAGCTGCCCGATCTGGCGGGGCGCGAGGCGATTCTCCGCGTGCACGCCAAGGACGTGAAGACCGAGCCGAACATCGATTATACGCAGGTCGCCCGCGCGACGAGCGGCTGCTCCGGCGCGGAACTGGCGAACATCATCAACGAGGCCGCTATCGCCGCCGTCAAGGACAACCGCAAGGTCGTCTCCCAGCGCGATATGGAAGAGGCCATCGAGACGGTCATCGCCGGTTATCAGCGCAAGAACGCCGTCGTCTCCCCGCGCGACAAGCTCACCGTGTCCTATCACGAGTGCGGCCACGCGCTGGTGGCGGCGAAGCTCAAGAATTCCGCGCCCGTGCAGAAGATCACGATCATCCCGCGCACGAGCGGCGCGCTCGGCTACACCATGCAGGTGGACGACGAGGAGCGCCTGCTGATGACCCGCGAGCAGATTCTCGACAAAATCACCACGTTCTGCGGCGGCCGCGCGGCCGAGCAGTTGATCTTCGGCCGCATCACCAGCGGCGCGAGCAACGACATCGAGCAGGCGACCAAGCTCGCCCGCGCGATGATTACGCGCCTGGGCATGAGCGATACGTTCGGCATGATGGCGCTGGAAACGCAGTCCGGCCAGTATCTCAGCGGCGACTCGAACCTCGTGTGCTCCGACCAGACGGCGGCGCGCATCGACGTGGAAGTGAAGCAGATCATCGCCAACTGCTATGAGCAGGCGTATCAGATTCTGAGCGACAACAAGGAAAAGCTGCACGAGACGGCGAAGGTTCTGCTGGAAAAGGAGACCATCACCGGCATGGAATTCATGGCGATTCTGGCGCCGAATCAGCTCCCCTCCGCCGAGACGGAGAAGGCCGAGGAAAAGCCGGAGGAGAAGCCCGACGATTCCGCGGACGACGTTGAAGTGAAGTAAAAAAGCAAGGGGCTGTCAAGCTAACAACACCGACAAATCAAGAGCAGAACTAAGCATTTGTGCCCGAAGGTTTCCAAAGGGCGAGCGGAAAGCCCTTTGGTGGGGCGATGGGGCAAAGCCCCATATCCCAAAATGCTTGGATATTGCTTCTTGAAATGTTCGGTTTAAGCTTGACAGCCTTGTTTGGGTGACGGATATTTTTCCTCTCTGCCGTCGGCGGTCGGGGAAAGGGCGGGGATGAACATGAAAAACATCTTTTTGGCGGCATGGCTGGCCATGAACGGCTTCACGTTCTGCCTTTACGGCGTGGATAAGCGAAGGGCGAAATGCGGGGCGTGGCGCATCCCGGAAAAGACGCTGCTGCTGTGCACATGGCTGCTGGGCGGCGTGGGCGCGCTCATCGGCATGCGCGTGTTTCACCACAAGACAAAGCACCGGGTGTTTACGATCAGCGCGCCGATTGCCGCGGCCATCAGCATCGTGGCCGCGCTCTGCGGGCTGATGATGTGAGGAGGATGGATGATGAACCGATTTGAACGACTGCATGCGCTGCTGGGCCAAAAGCCGCGCGCGAACCTCGGCTTTTTCCCGACGCCGCTGTATAAGCTCGACAGGCTGAGCGAGCGGCTGGGCGTGAATCTCTATGTCAAGCGCGACGATTTTTCCGGCATGAGCCTTTTCGGCGGCAACAAGATCCGCAAGCTGGAATATTTGCTGGGCGACGCGAGGGAGAAGGGCTGCGACACGGTGTTCACCTACGGCGCGACGCAATCCAACCACGCCATGCAGACCGCGACGGCCTGCCGCCGCCTCGGCTTGGAGCCGATTCTCTACCTGAACGCCTATGTGCAGCCGGACGAAAACGACGTGCGCTCGAACATGCTGCTGGATCGCATTCTCGGCGCGCAGGTGAACGTCGTGCCCGGCCTGCCGGGGGAGACGGAGGCGCAGACGGAAGCGCGGTGCCATCAGATGGGCGTGGCGCACGCGGCGCGGCTGGAAGCGGAAGGCCACCGCTGCTATGATGTGCCGATGGGCGGCGCAAGCCCCGTCGGCTCGGCGGCGTTTATCGGCGGCTATCTGGAAATGATGGAGCAATGCGCGCAGTTGGGCGTCGCCCCGACGCGGCTTTACGCGGCGACGGGCACGGGCGGCACGCTGGCCGGATTGGTCGCGGGGCGCAAGGCGCTGGGCGTCGGGCCGGAGATCACCGGCGTGGCCGTCAGCCGCAAGGACGCGGGCTACGAGGGGCGCTGCGCCGAGCTGGCGAATGCGTCGCTTGAATGGCTGGGCAGCGAAACGCGCGTGACGGCGGCGGATTTCGACGTTGAGCGCGGCTATTTCGAGCCGGGGTATGAGCAGCCGAACGAGGCGGCCAACGAGGCGATCCGCCTTCTGGCGCGAACCGAGGGGCTTTTGACCGACCCGGTTTACACCGGAAAGGCGCTCGCGGGGCTGATCGGCCACGTGCGCGAGGGGCGGATTGCGCCGGGCGAGACGGTGATCTTCTGGCACACGGGCGGCGCGACGGCGCTGTTCGCCGAGCAGGCGATTCTGGGCGATCTGGCGAAGAAATAAAAAACAACGATAAAAAAATCGGCCTTCTTCCAATCTGCAAGCGGAAGAAGGTCGATTTTTTTATGGATGACCGGATTGAGGGGCTTTACTTCGTCGGAACGACAGCGCCCTTGTAGGTCTCGTTGATGAAGTTCACGACCTCGTCGCCCTGAAGCACCTCGACCAGCGTCTTGAGTTCCTCGCGGTCGTCGCCCTCGCGGACGGCGATGATGTTCGGATAGGCGACCTCGGTGCTCTCGTAGGCGATCGGCGTGCCGACAACGTCCGTACCGGCCTGAAGCGCGTAGTTGGAGTTGATGACGCCCAGATCGACGTCGGCCAGCGTGCGCGGCACCTGCGCGGCCTCGACCTCGACAAAATCAAACTTGTGCGGGTTCTCGGCGATGTTCAGCACGGTCGCCTTCTGATCCTTGGTGTCCTCCAGCGTGAGCAGGCCGTTGAATTCCAGCAGACCCAGCGCGCGGGCTTCGTTGGTCGGGTCGTTCGGGATGGCGATGGTCGCGCCGTCCGGGATGGAATCGAGGGTGATTTCCTTCGCCGGGTTGACGTACAGGCCCATCGGCTCGTAGTGCACCGCGCCCGCGCTCACCAGATGCGTGCCGTTGTCGGCGTTGAAGTTCTCCAGATACGGGATGTGCTGGAAGTAGTTCGCGTCCAGATCGCCCGCTTCGAGCTGGAGATTCGGCTGAACATAATCGTCAAAGACGACGATTTCAAGGTCGATGCCTTTTTCGGCGAGAATCGGCTTGGCCGCTTCGAGAATCTCGGCATGCGGGGTGGCGGATGCGCTGACGACGAGCTTGGTGTTGGCGCTGGCGACGCCGACCGCGGCGGTCAGCGCGAGGGAAAGAGCGAGCGTAAGCAGCTTTTTCATGGCATTGTCCTCCTGAAGATCAAAGGGTTTGATTTGTTGTTGATTTGTGGATGTATTCAAAGCCTTTCGGCTTCGAGCCGGGAAGTGGGGGAGCGCCGTTCTCAGTTTCGAACGCGCTTGTCCGTCTTGCGGGAAATCTTCATGCCGACGATCTGGATGACCTGCATCAGCACGATCAGCAGGGCGACGGTGACGAAGAGCACGTCCGTCTGATAGCGGTTGTAGCCGTAGCTGATGGCAATCTGCCCCAGACCGCCGCCGCCAATCGCGCCGGACATCGCGCTGTAGCCGAGAATCGTGCCGCAGGAGATCGTCGAGCCGACGATCAGCGACGTTTTGGCCTCCGGAATGAGCACCTTGAAGATGATCGTCGGGATGTTCGCGCCCATCGACTGCGCCGCCTCGATCACGCCGGGATCGACCTCGAGCAGCGAGGATTCGATCATGCGGGCGACATACGGCGCGGCCGCGATGACCAGCGGAACGATCGTCGCCGTGGAGCCGTAGGCCTTGCCCGCAATCGCGCGGGTCACGGGGATGACCAGAATCATCAGAATCAGGAACGGGATGGAACGGAAGATGTTGACCACCGTATCGAGCAGGCGGTAGACCAGCTTCTGCGGCTTGAGGCCGCTCGGCGCGGTCAGCACCAGCAGAATTGCGAGCGGAAGACCCAGCAGATACGCGAACAGGGTGGAAACGGTCGTCATGTACAGCGTGTCTTTGATGCCGCCGAGCATCAGCGGAATCATCTTATCCATGGACATGGCCGTTCACCTCCTCAACGCGCAGCCCCTTGTTTTGCAGGAAGTAAATCGCCTTTTCCTGCTGCAAATGATCCTCCGGGAGCTGCAGGATCATCTGGCCGAACAGCTTGCCGCTGACCTCGCGGGTGTCGGCGTAGCGGATGTTGACGGCGACGTGGCACTGCATCGCCAAATCGGAAATCGTCGGTTCGTCGGCCGAGCTGCCCTCAAACACGATGCGGATCATCCGTTCGCCCATCGCGCCGCTGTCCGCGCCGGCGGTGCGGAAGATCAGCTTCTTGGCTGCCGCGGATTTCGGCTGGCTGAACACCGATTCGACCGTGCCGCACTCGGCCAGCTGGCCGTCGTCGATGATGGCGACATGGGTGCAGGTGCTCTCCACGACGCTCATCTCATGGGTGATGATGACGATGGTGATGCCCATCCTGCGGTTGATTTCCCGCAGAAGGTTGAGAATCGAGGTCGTCGTCGTCGGGTCGAGCGCGCTGGTCGCCTCGTCGCAGAGGATGATCTTCGGGTTGGTCGCCAAAGCGCGGGCGATGGCGACGCGCTGCTGCTGGCCGCCGGAAAGCTGGCTGGGGTAGTTGTGCTGCCTGTCCGTCAGGCCGACGATTTCGAGCAGCTCGTCGATGCGCTTTTCAATCTGCGGGCGCTTCATGCCGGCGATTTCCATCGCGAAGGCGATGTTGCCGCGCACATCCCGCTGAGAGAGCAGATTGAAATGCTGGAAGATCATCGAGACCTGCTGGCGGAGCTGGCGGAGCGCCTTCGGGCTGAGCGAGGCGAGATCCTTGCCGTCGATGACGACGCTGCCCGAGGTCGGCTGTTCCAGAAAGTTGATGCAGCGCACCAGCGTCGATTTGCCCGCGCCGGACATGCCGATGATGCCGAAAATGTCGCCCTGCTCGATGTGCAGGTTGATATCTTTCAAGGCGTCTACCGTTTGGGTTTTCCCCTTGAAGGTCTTTGTCAGGTGGTTCAGCTCAATGAGCGCCAAGATGGAAGCACTCCCTTCAACATGCATGTGGAATCAAGTCACGTCCTTGTGACGAAATGTATTATATACGAAATGCGCCATATAGGCAAACATGGATATTATATGATTGGCCATAGGATAAAGCTATGATATGGATTGAAAATGGGGAGCGGGTATGGTAGAATCGGGAAGGACGAACGCATACTCCTTCAGTCATGCCTTCGGCATGACAACTCCCTCGGGGAGGAAGCTCGGACTGTGGACAAAAAGCTATTCTCCCCCCGTTTTCCAAGAACCTCGGGTTCTTGGCGAGGTTTGGGGCAGAGCCCCAAGGAAAGGTTTTCTTATGACGCTTCAACAACTGAAATACGTCGTCGAGGTCGCCGAGCGCGGCTCCATCACCGAGGCCGCAAAGGCGCTGTTTATCGCCCAGCCCAGCCTCTCCGCCGCCGTGCGCGAGCTGGAGGAGGAAGCGGGCATCACCATCTTTCTGCGCAACAGCCGGGGGATTCTGCTCACGCAGGAGGGCGCGGAGTTTTTGGGCTACGCGCGTCAGGTCGTTCAGCAGGCCGCGCTGATCGAGGATAAATACATCGCGCACTCCGCGAGCCGCCAGCGCTTTTCCGTCTCCACCCAGCATTATTCCTTCACGTCCAGCGCGTTCGTCGAGCTGGTGCGCGCGCAGGGCGGCCAATCGTATGAATTTGTTCTCCGCGAGGGCAAGACGTATGACACGATCATGGATGTGCGCCATCTGCGCAGTGAAATGGGCGTGATCTACCTGTGCTCGTTCAACGAGGCGGTCATCCGAAAGACGCTGCGCGAATCGAACCTCGTCTTTTCCGAGCTGTTTTCCGCCAGGCCGCACATCTTCATCGGGCGCAACAACCCGCTCGCCGGGCGCAAGAGCGTCAGCATGAAGGATTTGGAATCCCTGCCGTGCCTGACATACGAGCAGGGCGACCAGAACTCGTTTTATTTTTCTGAGGAAATCCTCTCGACCCTCAACCATGAAAAGAGCATCAAGGTGACGGATAAGGGCACGATCATCGACCTGATGACCGGCACGGACGGCTATACCATTTCCTCCGGCATCTGCCCGTCGTATCTGCGCGGCGACGACATCATCTCCATCCCGCTGGAGGTGGAGGAAATCATCCGCATCGGCGTGATTACGCATAAGGATTATCGCCCGACCGCACTGGGGCAGATGTATCTGGATATCCTCCACCGCGTCGTGGGCGATATGCAGGGGGAATAAGAAAGGCGAAAAAAAGAGCCGGAAGATGAGCAAATCCGAGATTTTGGATAAGCTCCGATAACGGGTGTGCGATGTGCGTCTGCCGGACTCCTTCAGTCACAACTTCGTTGTGACAGCTCCCTCAAGGAGGGAGCTCTTTGAGCAGGTTATTTTCCGGCTAGGCAATAAGCCGCGCCGTACCCGTAGAGGCGCGCATCGCGCGGCCGCCGTTATCCCCTCAAAAACCCGATGACCGCCGGAACGTATTCGCGCATAACCGTGTCGTCGGACATGTAGATTTCGTGCTTGGCGTCAAACGCGCGGAGCTGGGCATGCGGCAGAAGCGAAACAAATTTGTTCTGCTCGGGCAGGCGAACGACCGTGTCCCGCGCGGCCTGACAGAGAAGGAGCGGGGTTTCAATCTGCCGATCCAGCTCCCGGTTCAGCAGCACCTTCGTCACGCCGATTGCCTCCCTGACCCAGCCGTAGGTCGGCGCGCAGTTTTGCAGATGCCGGTTTTCAAGCCGCTTGCGCTCGTAATAATCAAACCGCGCGCGCCCCGTGCCGAAGGAGGCCTCAAACGTTTCGCTTTGGGGATCAAACGGCTTGCCGATGAACGCCATCTCCCTCGTTTTGCCGATGGCGCACATGAATTTCGCAATCGCCGCGCCCGCCCATGACGGGAACGGCGCGCTCGACGGCGCAATCATCGGCGCGGTCAGAACGGCGCGCGCGAACATCTTTGGGTGCCTTTGCAGCATCATGCTGCCGACCGCGCCGCCCATCGAGTGGGCGTAGAGGCAGAGCGGCAGATTTTGGGCGCGCGGCAGAACGACGCGATCCATAAACGCTTCCAAATCGCGCACATAATCCGAAAAATGATCGACATGCGTGAGCCATGTTTCATCCACCGCGCGCGCGCTCCTGCCGTGGCCGCGGTGGTCGATGGCGTAGACATTGAAGCCCGATTGCAGGAAATACCACGTCATTTCGCGGAATTTTTCGCCGCTCTCCGTGTAGCCGTGCAGCACGACGACCGCGCGCGTGGCCGTCGGCTGTTCGTACAGCTCGGCGTGCAGCGCGCCGCCGTCTTCAAGCGGCAAGGAAAGCTCCTCGCGGATCGAGGCCAGCTTCGGCTCGACGGTGTTTTCCATCGTTTCGCGGTAGTTGGTTTCCGAAATCAGTTCAAGCATAAAAAAATCCCCCTGCCGTCTGTGATACATTCAGTATATCAGAATCGGCGGGGGAGATACAAGGGACAGCGGGGCGATTTTGTCCGTGCGTTAAAGCTGTTTGCCGTATATGTGCGCCGCAATGGCCTTGCTTGCCGCGCTGAGCAGGAGCAGCGCAGCGCCCAGCAGCATGTAAAGCGTGTCGCCGCGAACCGTTGCGACGATGAGCATCGCGCACATGGAGAGGGTGACGCACAGCGCCAGCACGCTCTGCGCCTTCAGCGCGATCAGTTGACCGCGCTCATCCGTGGCGGCCAGCTCGCTATCCTCGGCGCGCGCTTCGCCCAGCAGCCTGCGGCGCAGAAGCACGACCAGTGTAATCGCGACGAACGAGCCGCCCATGCCGCTGAAAAACCCGGCGATGCGCGAAAGCATGTGCGCGTCCTCTGGCAAAAACAGATTGAGGACACCGCCGCCGATCAGCAAAACAAGGCCGACTGCCAGCAAAACCACCATGTTCTTTTTTTCTCTCCATTTACAGGTCATCACACATTCCTCCTTGACGTTAAATCCCAATGTCCGCTCCTGAACGGGATGCGAGGTTCGTTACTGCGGCGGCGTTGCGCCGGGGGATTCGTCGCTGTCGTCGAAGATCGCTTCGATGGGCAGGCCGAAATAGCGCGCGAGCTTGAAGGCCAGCGCCAGAGACGGGTTGTACTTCCCCTTTTCCAGCGAAATGACCGTCTGCCGCGACACGCCCAGCGCCTGCGCCAAATCCTCCTGACGGATGGCGCGCTGCTTGCGCAGTTCTTCGAGCCGATTCTTCATGCAAAAAAACTCCTTTGATCAAAAGTAAAGCTTGCTTTACACGGATAGAATAGCACGACCGGCGGTAAATGTCAAGCGTGCTTGACATGAAAATGCGCGAAGCGGATAAAAAAGAGGACGTCCATCGCGGACGCGCGTTTCCGCACGATCCATAACAGCCCCATGCGCGCGGGATGAGCCGCGGCGCATGGGGCTGTTGGGTCTGTTCATATCGACTGCGGGCTTATTCCGCCGTCACCGGCACGATCAATTCGGAATAGTGGCGCATCTGCCCGTCGGGATCGACGAACCATGCGTATTGGCGCGTGTATCCCTCGCAGACGGGCTTGAGGCGATGGGCTTGCATGAACGCGCGCGTCAGGTCGATTACGGGTTGCAGGGAGGTCTTCTCCGGCGGGCACAGGTCGAAGATGATTTTGACGGCCTGCGGCCCGGCGCTCATGCGCATCTGCGAAAAATCCGCGTGGATGACGTGCGTAAACTCCACCGGGGCGACGATGCCGATGCGCGTGGCGGCGCTCTGGCCGTTCAGCAGGGCGAGCGGGACGGTGGTGCAGTAGTTGGTCAGCGGAAGCGCGTCGATCAGATCCTTGAGAAGCGGCATTTTGGGAACAGCCGTCCACAGCGCGGGAACCGAATCGAAATCGACCAGATAGGCGGCGCAACCCATGCAGAGGCGGGGCTGCATCAGCAGGCGCTGGCAGTCGCGCAGCAGATCGGTGCCGCTGGTCATGCGCTCGTAGACGGCGTTCTGCTGGGCAATCTGCTCGCGCAGCGCGGCGCGCTTTTCATCCATCATCACAATCAGGTCGCTGAGGGCGCATTTGGTCAGAATCTGCTTGATCTCATCCAGCGAGAAGCCTTGCCGCTGGAGGCTCTTGATGATGCCCAGCCGCTGCACATCCGCGATGGAAAAGCGCCGAAAGCCGCTGGATGCGGCTCGATCCGGCGAAAGCAGCCCTTTTTCCTCGTAATAACGCAGGGCTTCCGGGGTGAGGCCGTAGGCGATGGAAAGCGCGCTGATGGATATTTTCATGCGATACGCTCCTGACATGAATCGTACAGAGTGGAAGAAGAGTGGAAGAATGGAAGATTGTCAAAAAATTTGCAAGAAGGGCTTGACTCTCAAGCGCCTTGAGATTGTACAATAAAATGGAAATGGGAATGACACTGTATATAGTTTACAGGAAACGGAAAGAAAAATCAATCCTCGGATTCCGTTTAGTCACGCCCTGTGAGAACGAAGGGAAACTGAAAGGAGAACCACCATGAAGAAGAAAATCGTCGCAATTATGGCGTGCGCCATGATGCTGCTCTCCGCCGGCGCGTCTGCGGAGATGACGGCCGGAACGTACACCGGCGAGGGTCAGGGCATCGGCGGTGCGGTGAAGGTCGCCGTGACCGTGGAGGGCGGCGCGATCACCGCCGTTGAGGTTGTCGAGCACGCGGAGACCGCCGGAATCTGCGACCCGGCGATTGAGAAAATCCCGGCTGCGATTGTGGCCGGCCAGAGCCTCGCGGTGGATACCGTGACGGGCGCGACCGTGACCAGCAAGGCCATCCTCGCCGCCGCCGAGCAGGCGCTGACCGAGGCGGGCGCGGACATCGAGGCGCTCAAGACCGCCGCGCCGAAGGCCGAACAGGCGGAGGGCGAGACGATTGAAATGACGACGGACGTTGTGGTTGTCGGCGCGGGCGGCGCGGGCGTTGCGGCTGCGGTCGAGGCCAACGACAACGGCGCGAGCGTCGTGCTGCTCGAAAAGCTGACGCAGATCGGCGGAACGACCGCGACCAGCCAGGGCATGGTCGGCGGCTATGAGACCAAGTACACCAAGGCGCTGGATGTGCATTACACCTTTGAAGAGATGTACGGCAACCTGATGAGCAACGCCTCCTACCGCCTCGATCCGGCGCTGACGACGATCACCGTCGAGCGCTCCGGCGAGACGATCGACTGGATGGGCGAGCGTCTGGGCATGCCCTTCAGCGACAACGTGATCGTCGGCTACGGCCCGCTGCAGATGATGCATCTGGTGGACGGCGCGGGCCCGGCGATGCGCACCGCGATGGAAGATACGCTGGCGGGCACCGGCGTTGAGCTGCTGCTTGAAACCGAGGGCACGGAGATCCTGATGAACGAGGACGGTTCCGTGAAGGGCGTGAAGGCCGTTCGCGGCGCGGATACCCTGCTGATCTACGCGGACAGCGTGGTCATCACGACCGGCGGCTATGCGTACAACCCGGAGCTGACCGTGCGCCTTGACCCGGAGAAGGCAGGCACGATGGGCATTGGCTTCCCCGGCTCGACGGGCGAGGGCATTATGATGGCCAGCAACGTCGGCGCGGCGCTGACCCACACCGGCGACATGATGTGCGTGCTCAAGGATTACGAAATCATGGCCGAGCATGACGGCACGTCTGCCACGGCGAACGTTTCCAGCTTCATCAGCCGCGACAACACCGTGCTCGTCGGCGCGAACGGCAAGCGCTTCGTCGATGAAAAGGACAGCGGCTACATGACCCAGAAGCTCAACGGCCCGGTGTTCGACCAGATGCACAGGGACGGTCTGGGCTACGTCTGGGCGATCAGCGACCAGGCCTCTCTGGATGAGAAGGGCGTGAAGCGCGGCCTCGATATGGCGTTCGTCGTTGCCGACACCTTTGAAGAGCTGGCCGAGAAGATGGGGCTCGACGCGGCGACGCTGAGCGAAACCCTGACCAACTACAACGCCTACTGCGACGCGGGGCACGACCCGGAGTTTGGCCGCCTCAAGCTGGCGAAGCTCAACGCGCCGTATTGCGCGGTTCGCGTGACTCCGTGTGAAATCATCACCTACGGCGGCATTGCGCGCAATGAAAACGCCGAAGTCATCCGTGCGGACGGCGCGGTGATCCCCGGCCTGTACACGGCGGGCGAGGCCACGGCCAGCAGCGCCTACATGGGCTTCACCATCTCCAATGCGTTCACGTGGGGACGCATCGCCGGTTCCGGCGCGGCGGCCTTCGCGCTGGCGAAGTAAGCGGACATTTTGAGGCTGTCAAGCTAACAAAACCGATATTTTAAGAAAAACTAAGCATTTTTGCCCGAAGGTTTCCAAAGGGCGATGCGCCAAACAGGCGCCGTAAACGCTCGGAAAGCCCTTTGGTGGGGCGATGGGGCAAAGCCCCATATTCTGAAAATGCTTAGTTTTTTTGATTCTTGAAATATCTGGATTGAGCTTGACAGCTTCTTTTTGTGGAGGGGCAGGTGAGCTCAGTCGGCTTTGATGTGTCAGATATCCTGAAAAGCCCGTAGGACGCTCTTGACATATTCCGTTTCAGCTTTTCGTTCCGGCCTGTTTGCAATGACGATTTTTGCGCCCCGGCATAGACCGCCCCAAATAACGGCTTTCTTTCTGTCGGCGATGGCTTTTATTTCGGCTTCGGGAATGCCGTCAAGCATATATTGGAAATGATCCCCCTTTTTGCGATCGGTTCTGTAGTACATCCAGTAATCCCATCCGGTTACGAAAAGGATATGTGTTGGTTTGTAGACGTCGATGGTTTGGCTCAGTAATTTCTTGGCAATCTGTCTTTGCGCTGAAATCAAATGATCGGATGGATTTCCGCCCTCGCTCGGCGCTGCGGGAAAGAGGTTTGCCCATGCGATTCGTTCGTACCAGTTCGCTTCATCAGGCGAAAAACCGACGATTTGACTGCTTATCAGTTTCGCGGTTCTCCAGAATGCACTTCTCGCAATCGTATCATAGTGGTGTTTGACCCGGTTTTCCTCGATAAATCCATATCTGCGTTTTGCAAACAATGCACGGTATGCTTTTTCCACATAATCGTCGCGCGCAGGCGCTTTTTCGTATTGAAAAGCGCCGCTGTATTCGCCTTCGCATCCCCACCCGTTGAGGGAACGACCGACAAGAAGCAGCTTGTTTGATTGCTCGCCGTATCTGTCGCCTTGGATGGGAAAATGCGTGACGAGGCAATTCTCCTTGAGATAGTTGAGCATAGCGTCATAAAGTTCGCCGTAGTTCTGGAAAATCATCTCGTTCAATTCGCGGTTGTTTTCCATCGGTATGTTCTCCTTGCATAATCATAGACGTGGGGGAAGGGTGGATTTGACTGTCAAGGCGGGATGAACGGTGGTTCGCGCCTCCTTTGCCCATGCAGATACTCTATTTTAGCATGAATCCGACCGAATAACACGCCTATATTCTTGTTTTTGCCTGACTCCCTCAGTCACGGCTGCGCCGACAGACCTTCGGCGTTCTGCTTGCCCGCCTTCCTCACAGCGGGCGGCAAGCTCCACGCCCTCAAGGAGGGAGCTGCCTGAATGGAGTTTTGACTGGTTTTCTGATACACCATGAATCTAAGCAATATATGGCTTTTTTTGACGTGCATTGCGCTTGAAGTGACCGAAAATCAAGGTGAGCAGCCCCCATGAAATCCTTTTGATTACATAAGAGACCACTTGACATGTGATAACGCTTATGTTATCATGCGGGAAACGGAGGACAGAACATTGCATCAGATTATTTTTTATGTTGACCGATAGGGAAAATCCTCGCTTCTGGATTATATCGCAGAACTGGAGAATAGTAAAAGCAAGGATAGCCGGATCAAGCTCACGAAGATTCGAGAATATGTCAAAGCCCTATCCGAAAATGGCACCTATCTCCCCGAAAAATATGCCAAACACCTTGACGGAGAGATTTGGGAACTTCGACCGATTGACGACCGTATCCTGTTTGCGGGATGGGGTGACGGTGCTTTCGTTCTTCTGCATAGCTTTGTAAAAAAGTCCCAGAAGACCCCGAAGCGCGAAATTGAACAGGCCAAACGTGAATTGGCAGATTTCAAGGAAAGAGAGGGAAAAGCATGAATTATACGAAGGGCGGTTTCCCTGTATGGGATGAAGAATTTGACAAGGAGCATTTCACGCCGGAAGAAATCGCGGAAAGCAATATGCGCGTTGCGCTCATCACGGAGCTGATTAAAGCAAGGCAGGAACAGGGCATCAGTCAGCGCCAGCTTGAAGCCCTGAGCGGCGTTAAACAGCCCCAAATCGCCAGAATGGAGCGCGGAGACGCCAACCCTCAGCTTGATACACTCCTGAAGGTGTTGGCGCCGCTGGGCAAGACGCTTGCCATCGTGCCCCTCCAGCTCCGGAACTAAAGCAAAGACCGCCGGGTTTGATATGTACCCCCAATACTGGACATCCGGTATTGGGGGTATTTTTATGCGATAC
>ERZ836441.382-NODE-382-length-52500-cov-4.202555_pt1 | contig 52500 bp, 39 predicted proteins | sample MGYA00519686_ERZ836441 | MGnify/ENA primary metagenome ERZ836441 (study PRJEB31850, sample SAMEA3708800) | human gut metagenome | biome: human gut; feature: human-associated habitat; material: faeces | place: China | collected 2014 ...
CATCGCTCAGCATTTCCCCGGTGTCCAGGCGGCTCGGCCTCAGGGGACCTATATGCTGTTTCTGGACTGCACCGCCTGGTGCCGGGACAACGGCAAGACTCTGGACCAGCTACTGCGGGCCGGCTGGGATGTGGGCGTGGCCTGGCAGGACGGCCGTCCCTTCCACGGTCCCTGCTCCATCCGCATGAACCTGGCTCTGCCCCTATCTCGAGTGCAGGAGGCTATGGAGCGGCTGGACCGCTATGTTTTTCACCCCTGACCAAAAAATTGAGAGCCGGAGTTTCCCTGGCTCCGACCGCAGAAAAAGGACGGTACGGTTTGAACACCGTACCGTCCTTTTTCATGTTTGTGTCCTTTACAGCGCTACCCCCCTTTTCAATGGGAGGTGTTTTTCTCCATCACCTCGCCGCCAGGCGCAGAATTGGCATTGGACCAGATCTGCTCCAGTGCGGCCCAATCCCGTTCAGGAAGCTTCTCGGTCCACTGCTCCACACTTTCGCTGTCCTCATTGGTCCACACATAGTCATGGGAATTGGTGGCCTCCTGCATGGCCTCGTAATACCAGGCGTTCCGGTTGGCATTGTCCGGCCATACGATCATCTCCGCCCAGAGCAGCAGGTGATCCTCATGCGGCCTGCGTCCCAACGTCCGGTTCACAATGGTGGCCGCCTCCGCACGGGTGATGTTCCGCATCGGCTCAAAGTATCCGGCGCCGTTGCCCTCGATCAAGCCCTTGTCCGCTGCGGCTTGGACATAATCAGCATACCACACCGCTGCGTCCACATCCACAAACGTGCCCTCCCGGTACTCCGCCGTATGGTCGAAGAACCGCACCGCAATCGTGGCAAACTCTGCCTTGGTAATGGTGTCCAAGGGGTGGAACGCTCCGTCTCCCTTGCCCTCCAAAATCCCCATGTTCGTCAGCGTGGATATGGCGTTGTTGTACCAGTCCTCCGCCGCCACATCAGAATATGGGTTAGCTTGGCTCCAGTATCGTTCCCGAGCCTCATCGGTGAGCAGGCGGAAGAAAATCGTTGCCACCTCGGCTCTCGTGATACTGGCCTCCGGCCGGATTGTCCCGTCCGTAAAGCCAATGAGAGGCATAGTGGTCCTCGGTATTCAGGCCGCTGGGCCCGTCCAAATGGTTGTGGAAGTATACAATTTGGTTGGGGGTACCAATGGTGCCCGCAGCGTTTTCCGATGTGACGGTATAAGCGCCGCTGTCCAACTCCGTAACGGTATACCGCGTCCCATAGGGCAGGCCGGTAATGGTCAGAGTCTGGCCCGCCTGGATGGTGACCACAGCCTGGCCCTGGTCGAACCACACTCCGTCATAACTGCCGCTGATCTTACTGCTCAAGGTGATGAGGAACTGGAAGGAGCCATTCCAGTCCGCCCCGGTGCCGCTCACCGTCTTTTGAATCCGCAGTGTGCCTGAGAGCACCGGAGGCGGGATGATTGGCTCGTCCTTGTCCACCGGGACATGTTCCGTATCCTCACCCCTAGTGCCGTCTCCGGCGGTAGCTACGGCAGTGTTGGACAGCGTCTTACCCTCGTCCGCAGGAACCGCGGTATAGGAAGCCGTGATCGTCACCTCCGCCCCTGGGGCAAGCGCAGCGATGGTAAAGGAACCGTCTCCGTTGTCTGTCACGGCATCGGACCGATGGAAGTCCATCTGTCCCGCCCCGTCAAACGTATCTGTGACGGTGATCCCAGTTAAAGTTGTATTGCCGGTATTCTTCACAGTGACGGTATAGGTCACGGTCTCCCCCACTTGGATGCTGCTCCGGTCCGCCCGCTTGGTCACGCTCAGGCCGGGCGCGGCCTTGGTACGGTTGGTAACCTCCACGACTGTATCGCCGTCGATGTTATATTGCACCCCATGAGCATGCGTAGATTGATAGCCCTGGCACTCCGTCTCCGTTACCGTAACGACGGTGCCGCCGGGCAGCGTTGCGGTATCGTCGCCGATGGCAATGGACTCTCCGTGGCCCAGCCACAAGGTCAATTCGCTGTCAAAGCGGCCGCCGGAATTCGCCTGGTCCTCCCCGCCGCCGGCAAAGAAGCTCGCCAGTACGTGAAGCGCCCGGGCAATGGGGCTCTCGCTCTCGTTTTCCCCGTTGGGGCCTGGCTCTGGGGCGGCGCCCGGGTCAGGATCCGGGGAAGCCACAGGCGTAGGCTCCGCGCTGGGAGCCTCATCGGAATCAGCGGGGGCTTCACTGGGATCTGCGCTCTCACTTGGGTCCGCGCTCTCACTGGGGTCTGGGTCCTCTTCAGGCCCTCCGGCGGGAAGCACCTTCGTGACGCTTCCACCGGCAACGGTCAACGTGCCGCTGTCCACCGGGGTCCCATCCTCCCCGGTAATCACATAGGGCAGGGTGCCGCTGTAAGTGCCAAAGTCAAGTTTAAATCCAAACAGCTCCCCTGCGCCACCGCCCTCCACTTTTTTGCTTATGGTCAGCGTCCCGTCCGCCACCTGGTGGGTGTAAACGTTGGTAAATGTCATTCCGGCGGCGTTGTTATAGTCGTATGCTCCGTCAGACGTTTGATAAGTGGGCGCTCCCACATGCAGCGTTTTGTTGTCGTCTGCCAGCGTCACGTTCACCGTCACCGTGTATACGGCCTCGTCGTACTTCATCCCCGGGACATTGGGATCCGTCTCCTGAATGGTATAGACATATTCGCCTGCCTGGGTAAAGGTGATGTCGCCAAAGCTCGCGCTGCCTTCCCCGGAAATCGAGACCTCGGCCGGATTCGGAAGCGGCGCTTCGATGGTCTGACTGTCCGCGCCCGTCCCTATTCCAGTGATGGTGAACTTTACCTGGCCATCGTAGTCCTCCAGGCCTTCGCCCTCAGCGTAATCCTTGCTCACCTTGAAAGCAGCGCTGCCGTACAGCACTCCGCTGGGGGCGGCATAGGAATTTTCAAAGACGACTGCCTTCGCATCTCGGGCATTTTCCCAGTCTATCCCGCTCTCAACCTTCTCCGCCTGTTTCAGCGTCACAGCTCCAATTTCAAGGGAGGTCTTTCCTCCCCCGCCGCTCTGCGTCACCGTAATGGTCAACTGGTACACCGTCTTGTCATAGGTCATTCCGGCGACCGGACGAGCTGGAACGGCTTCTTCGATGAGATAGGTATAGGTTCCCGCCTCCGTAAAGGTGATGGGTCCGAACTTGTTTGTCTGTCCCGGCGTATCGTTTCCAATGGTAATTGTCGTACTGCCGCTGTCCGCCTGAGTCCCCTCGGGCATGGGTGGAACAGCGCCTTCACCGCTTGCAACTCCAGTCATCGTAAAGGTAAATCCATTGCCAGCTAGATCCCAGCCGTCTTCGCCGGTTACTGTCTTATGGACGTTCAGATAGGTCTCGCCCTCGTCGTCGCCGTAAATCACGCCGTTTTTATTGTAAGTATTGGTCACCGTCACTTGGTTCACCCCGGCGGCAAGCTCGTAGGCCCCATTGGAGCCGGTGACCGCCGCATCGTTGGCTGTCACCGCCATGTTCCCGGTATACCAGGGCTTATCCGTCTCGGTCACCGTATACCGTGTGCCTGCCGGAAGGTCTTTTACGGTAAACGTCTGTCCTGCCTTTAGGGTAACCAGGAGCTGGCCCGTCTCACTGCCGGCTTTCACCAGTTGAGATGGGTTGGATGTTGTTTGCACGGTAATGGTGTTATCCGTTTGTACTGTAATGGTGCCGCTCTCCACCGCGGGATTACCGTTTTCACCCGTTACTGTATAGGAATACTCCTTGCCAGTCACGCTCCCCAGCTGTCTGGCGTCGTCCGCCAGGTCTACCGGCACGGTTTCACTGCCTACCTCGGTGTTCTCTGGGTCGCTCAGTTCTACGGTGAATGCAAAGCTATCGTCCGCCGGAGCCTCCTCCGAGTTTTCCGCCGTATCCACCTCCTTGGTGATCGACAGCTCCCCGGTGCTGGCGGCGGCGATGCGGATGATGACGGTGCCGGAGAACAGGTCGGTGATCTCGGTCTCCTCCAGGTCCGTCCAGGTCTGCGCGCCCGCAGGCCGATCTCCCTGGGTAACTTTCAGCTTGGACCAGCCTGCGTTCGTGGCCAGGGCGGTGCTTCCGCCGCTCTTATTCACATATTCGACGGACGCACCTTCTCTTTGATAGATCAGGCTCATGGGATTCTGACCCTCGCTCACGCCGCCTCCGGTGTTAGCGCTGTCCGCCGCTGCCCAGTCCGTTTCCTTCCAGACATACAGCCCCGCCTGAATTTGAGCCAACGTATCGTCGCCCAGGCTGTGATTGGCAAACTGGGTCACGCTCTCCACCAACGCGCCCACACCCCGCAGCACGCTCACGCCATCGTCGGCCTCTGCGGCGTTGGCGTACACGCCCCGGCCCGCCTGGCCCACATAGAACAGGACCGGGTCCGCGTACCCGTTGACAATGGCCTGGCCGCCGTTGGCATAGGTGGCATGTTCCACCGACTGCTCCACCAGAATGTAGTAGTTGGAGGTCTGGTCCTGCACGTCAAAATGCCCGCCTGGCATCACCAGCGCGCCATCCAATGCAATGCCATCCGTCTCCTTGGTCAACGAACTGGTTACAGGCTGGTTTCCACCAACCTCCTGGACCCGGTTGATGATCTTACCGTCACCCAAGGTGACCGTGTCACCAAAATTAGCTGCGCGGATTGCCTGACCGATTGCTTCAAGGGACATACCCTCGGGAAGATTTTCGAAATTGTCTCCCGCATCGTACACCGCGTAGGTCACGCCGTTGATGGCATTGCCCCCTTCGTCTACCCGCTGGACCACGATCTTATTCTCAATATTGGGTACATACAGATTGGCGGCAAAAATGCGTTCAAACGCCGTATCATCCACCAGCCAGGTGTTCTCGCTGGTGACACTACTATCCAGTCTGCCGTTTGTCACTGTTCCGCTGGTGTAATAATACGCCACGGCATAGTTTGTCTTGGCATCGGCCTCTTCGCCGGAAACCACGCTGTAGCTGTCAATGTCGCCGGGCAGATTCTCGATGGTGGCGGAATAAGAGCCGCTGCCATTCAGCGTGAACACATCCACCGTTTTATCTTGTAAGGCATGGATCACGCTTGCAATCGCTTCAGAGCCTCCGCCCGAGCTGAGGCCGGCTTCGTCCTCCACCCAGCCCTCGATGGGGTCTCCGGTGACAACGTGCCACTGACCGTCGCTGCCCTTATGCATCATAACGGCGAACATCGTGCCGCCGTCTTCCCCCAGTGATCCTGTTTGTTGACCGTTTCTCTGTGTGACGCTCATACCGGAGCGCACCATCACCTTTGGATTTGCGTACGCACCCGTGGTCCAGTAATCATTGGACAGCAGAAGGACCGTCTGATTCTGGCTGTTCACATAAGCATTGTCCAGGTTCAGTTCCCGCATGTAAAGCTGGTACTGGCCGCCGCTGTTAGAGCGGTAGCCATTGGGGATTGTGGTTTCCACCAGCACCAGGTTAAGCCGCCGCTGCCCGTTGGCTCCCTCGTATCCGTATGTTCCTTGGTGCTCATCCCATACCGCCTGCAGGGACAGCGGTTTGTCCGTGCTGCTGCCGTCTTCGATCTCGGTCAGCGTTAGCGCGCCGTCGCTCCCGGTGCGCCCTTCCGCCAGCAAGACGGGAGATGCGCTATCACCATCGCTCCAGCTCACATTACCAGCGTTGTCCACTGTGGCGGTGGGGTACTGCTCACCCTTGACCGCATACAGCGCAAATTCCGCGCCAGACACCGCTTCGCCATTCTGGTCCACCTTGATGACGTCTGTGGAGGGAATGGTACTCAGGTTGAACTTCATGGACATGTTGGATGCGCCGCCCCGTTCCAGGTAGAAGAACTTGAGCGTGTGGTAGCTGTTGTCGGGCAGGGTCTGGGCGTTCTGCCGTCCCGGACCCACATCGGTTCCGTCTGCCACAGATTCAAGCTCTACTCCGGTACCGGCAAAAATATCCTCGAAATAGGCGGTTTCTTTGACTTCAAAATCGCCTTCCAGCCCGCTTCCCTGGTCGTTTGCATCCTTCCAGCTCAGTTTCACGGTGCCCGTGGAAAAATTGATCTCCACCTTCACCGCATCGTGGTTGCCCCCCAGATCAGCCACCAGCACCCCGTCGATGAACACCCACACGTCGTCGTCGCCGGAGAACTCATAGGTGATGGGCTTGCGGTTGCTATCGCCCTCTGGCCGGGTGTAGCCGCCGTACTGCTGGATGAACTGGGTGGTCATGGTCATGCCGAAGTAATTGTGAAGCTCGGTGTCCGTGGTCGTATCCTGTGTGGCGTTGCCGTCAAAGGGAAAGAACATCCCCTGCCCTTTGTCAGCGGAGTTACTGCCGCCCTTTACTCCCCAGGTGTCATAGAGGGTAAACTGGTTGACGCCGTTCTCCTGGCCGAGCACCGCGAAGTTGGCGGTTTCATAGCTTCCGCCCTCTGCTTCTGTCTGCCCTTGGGACGCGTTATAATAATAGTAGCCGTCGCTGTCGATTTGGAGCAGGCCCTTGGCGTCCTCGTACACCACCTTGCCCTGAGCGCTGGTCGTGCTGAACAGGTAGTCCAAGTTCTGGTTCCCCGCAGACACTGTGATATTGTTCCCGGCGGAGAGACCGTTTCTCAGGACTGGAAAACCATTCTCGTTCAGCGTTTTTTCCACCATGCCCTGGCTGCCGTCACGGTAGGGACCCGCCCCCTGGCCGGTGTAAATATTGATGTTGCTTCCAGTGCCTCCAGATTCCGCGCCGAATTTCAGCGCGCCCCCCGCGTTGATGCCGCTGGTTTTACCTGGAGAGGTGTCTGTCGCGCGCCCGGCTTCCCCCTCAGTGTTCACCCAGTAGTCAAATACGTTGATGGTGGTGCCTACTGGGGACACGCCCTCCACCGTCTGAGCGGACGGTGCGGCCTTGGCCGGCAGGGCCCCAGCGGGCAGCAGCCCCAGACACAGCGCCAGCGCGCATACCAGGCTTACCATGCGCCTTAACCTTCGTTTCATATCACTTGTCTCCTCCTTTTGCAAAAAATTGGGCTTTTCTGTAGCTTCCTGCCGGTGGAACGCTCCGGGCCGCAGCCCGCCCCCGCCCGGCGCATACTGGACAGCCGCATTTCTGCTTTCCCGTCCGGCTGTGAATACGGGCCTTCCACACATGTCCCTCTGGGCACCGCCACCATACCTCCCGCCGGCTCCCTGCCGTCACCCTGTCTGGGGTAAGTCCCTGGTTTAAGTCAGGATGCCACTGGGCGGCAATCTGGGGGTAAAGCGTAGCTAGGTCGTTAAATCCGGCCAATACCCTCTTTCCGGCGCAGTAGGGGCAGCCTCTCCCCCTGTGGGTTCTGGCGGCCACCGCTGCCTGATAGGAGTGCCCCTTTTCACAGTTCCACCATACCTTACGGTTGCTGTAAGGCGAGAGGGTATCCGGAGTAAGCGCCCCGTTTTTCTCCCAGTCCCACTGGGAAGCCAGCTTTGGAAATAGGGTGGCCAAGTCCCCTTCTCCCGGAATCACAGCCTTCCCGGCGCACACCGGGCAGCCCTCCCCGGCGCTCCGGGCCATGACCAGAGCCTGCCACTGGTGCCCCTTTGGGCACACCCACCACACTTTTTTGTGACTGCCCGGGGTGACCTGATCCGGGGTTATTGCCCCATTTTTTGTGGGATGCCACTGGGCGGCCAGCTCTGGCTTCCGGGTGACAAGATCGCTCTCCCCTGGTACAGCTTTTTTCCCCGCGCAGTAGGGGCAGCCCGTTCCCAGGTACCGGGATCTTACCTCTGCCTGCCATTCATGACCCATTTTGCATCGCCACCACACCTTTTTGTGGCTGCCGGCAGTCACCTGACCAGGGGTCAGGCCGCTGTTGCGGTCTGGGTGCCACTGGTCCAGCAATGCCTGTTTTCCCGTCTGTCGGCAGCGGTCATACAGCGTTTTTCCTTGCAATCTCCATCACCCGCCATTCGTTTTAAGACAAAATGGATATTTTGCCTTCTCTAACTCGATCGTCAAGGCGGCTGTTTAAGGCTGGCAAGAAAAAAATCCCTTGAGCGGGTGACTCAAGGGACAAAAATGGGCGCGAGAACTTGGCCAATCCAATATTTCCCTGGATTGGCTCGCTTTGTTATGCCAAAGACATGGAAACTTCTTGCAAAAAGCTTTGGGTTATGATACTATAAATATGTATCAGAGTTTGCTTGTTCAGACTTTTGGCGCATATTTAGGACAAAATATCCATTTTGTCCTGAACGTTTCCTCTAGGAAATCAGGCGCAGGCGGTCCAGGGTCCGGGCGTGCTCCGCTCCGGTGGAGATGAGGTAAATGCGGGTCGTCTCGATGCTGCTGTGGCCCAGCACATCGGCCAGCTTCGCCACATCCCTGCACGCCTGGTAAAAGCACCTGGCGAACAGGTGGCGCAGGTTGTGGGGAAACACCTTGGAAGGGGCTACCCCCGCCTCCCGGCACAGGGACTTCATTTCCGCCCAGATCTGCTTCCGGGACAGGCTTTTTCCGCTTCTGGTGAGAAAGATCTCACCGGAGGCGGTCTTTTGCTTTTGGGCGTATTTCAGCAGCTTTCGGCACAGCTTGTTGGGAATCAGAATCGTCCGGATCTTGCCCTTGAGGCTGATCTCCGCCTTTCCACGCCGGGCCGCCTCTACCGTGAGGTATTTCACCTCGCTGACTCGGATGCCCGTGGCGCAAATCGCCTCCATGAGCAGCACCAGCCGGGGCCGGCCCTGGCGCTCCGCTGCGTCCAGCAGCTTTTCGTAGTCTGCCCGGACCAGCTCCCGCCCTGCCTCCCGGAACAGCTTTTTCTGGAGCCGCAGGGCTTTTACCCGGAACTCCTCCCACCCCTGGAACACAAAGAAACGGTTCAGCGCAGCCAGCATGGCGTTGACTGTGGCAGGCGCATACCCCGCCTCCACCAGCGCAGCCTTCCACTGCCCGGCAGCTTCTCTGGTCACTTCCCTGCCGTCCAGCCAGGCTGAAAACGACCGCACATGCCGCAGGTAATTTTTGATGGTGCCCGGGCTGTGCTCCTGCTCTCTCAGCCCGCACGCCCAGCCGCAGATCTGTTCAGGCGTCAGGGTGCAGCTTCTTCTCATATTGGTGTCCTCCTAATCGTTTGATACCGCCATTGTGTCAATTCTCTCGTCCTTTATTACAGGCAACTTTCAGACAAAATTCGCGCCCCCCTGCTCCGCCTTATCTCGGTACTGGATCCCCGCAAACTACAATTGTTTACAATTTATTTATAGACGTTCTCGTCTATTTGTGCTATCCTCAATATTATAGACGAAACCGTCTATAAATTGGTCAAAGGGGAAATCTCATATGCAATTCCTGCTGGATATCCTGAGACTGCTGGCCTCCATTGCCATCGCTTTCTGCGCAGGCAAGCTGATTGCAAAAATAAAGCTGCCCTCTATTTTGGGATGGCTCATCGCCGGCATGATCATCGGCCCCCACGCGCTGAACCTGCTGGGGACCTCTGTTCTGGACGCCCCCTGGTTCCATGTAGCAGAGAGCGTCTTTGAGTGTATCTTCGGCCTAATGATCGGCACAGAGCTGATCTGGAAGAAAATGAAGAAATCGGGACCCCAGATCGTGGTCACCACTATCACAGAATCCCTGGGGACCTTTCTGGTGGTCACCCTGGTGTTCGGCATCATTTTCTGGCTGACGGGCGTCCCGCTATACCTGGCCTTCATGTTCGGCGGCATTGCCCTGGCCACCGCGCCGGCCCCCTCCCTGTCCGTGGTGCGGGACCTGAAAGCTGACGGGCCGGTAACCCGTACCCTGATCCCCATGGCAGCGCTGGATGACTTGGTGGCCGCGCTGGTATTCTTCCTGGTCATCGCCTTTGTGTCCGCTCATATCTCCACCCAGGGCATCCCGGTGGCTCTGGTCGTGCTGGTGGTATTCCTCCCGGTATTCCTGGGCATCGTCACAGGGCTTGTCACGGGGCTGCTCCTACGCCTGACACATACCCGGAACAGCTCTGTAGCGGTGATGGCCGCCATGCTGCTGCTCTCCGCCGGACTGGGCTTCTGGATCATGGGCCTGCTGCCGATCTCCATGTTCAACTTCATGTTGCTGGGCATGTCCTTCTCCACTGTGGTAGCCAACATGATTGACCAGGAAAAGCTGGACGGCATCATGCACGTCATGAATCCGGTCATCAGCTTCGCCATGATCGTGGCCATTCTGAATCTGGCCGCTCCTCTGGACTACCATCTGATCTTCGGCGCAGGAATCTATACGGCGGTTTACATCGCCGCCCGGGCTGCTGGAAAATATCTGGGCGCCTGGTCCGGCGCCCGCGCCACCCACGCCCCGAAAACAGTCCAGCAGTACTTGGGCTTCACCCTGCTGCCCCACTCAGGCGTTTCCCTGGTCTTTACTGGCATCGCCGTGTCCGTGCTGGCGGAAAACGCTCCGGACTGCGCCGCGCTTATTCAGGGGACCATCGCCGCAGCGGCGGTTATCAACGAGATCATTGCCGTATTTATGGCCAAGAAGGGCTTTGAATGGGCAGGCGAGCTGGGGAAAGCCCACGACGGCGCTGCCCCGTCGGAAGGGGCGGTCAGTGTATGACTCAGAAGGAGCGCCAGGAACGCAGCCGCGCTGAAATCCTTCAGGCAGCCATGGAGGAATTTTCCGTCCGGGACTACAATCAAGTCAACATGGAAGGAATCTGTTCCCGGCACGGGATTTCCAAGGGAATGATGTATCACTACTACTCCAGCAAGGACGAGCTGTTTCTGCTGTGCGTCCAGGACACGTTCGAGCGCTTGCGGGAATATGTGCAGGAGGAAGGGGCAAACGTGAAGGGCGTCCGTGTCTCAGAACGCATTAAGAACTATTTTCTGCTCCGGGAATACTTCTTTCAGGCCCATCCGGAGCGGGTGCGCATCTTTGAAAACGCCATGCTCCGCCCGCCGGAGCATCTGCTCGAGCAGATCAAAACCCTCCGGGAGCCGCTTCGCCGGCTAAATGAGTCCTTTCTGCAGTCCATGATTCGCTCCGTTCCCCTCCGCCCTGGTCTTGACCAGGACGCGGCAGTCCGCTATCTGGAGAGCGCGGAACCGGTTTTCCGGGCCGTGGTGCTCCGTTACCAGGCGGAAAAGCCGACGCAGGATTTCCACACGATGCTGGAGGCGGTCGAAGAGGTCCTGGACATGGCCTTGTTCGGCGTTTTCCGCTCTGAACCCGGATAGCCGCTTATCTCTGGGAACAAAAGAAGGACATGGCGGAAGCCCGCCATGTCCTTCTTTTGTTCCGCTACCTGCCGGGGGATGCCTCCCTCCCCCTCCGGCGCGTTTTGTTTCTTATACTCCCCGGCCGCTCCCTTCCAGCCGCTCCCGGAATAGGGCGGCGGCATACTGAGCGTCCAGATCGTTGGGGTGCCTGGCTGCCACAGCGTGGCGCTCCCGTGCTGCCGGGGTCTGAGCATGGGGATCATCGGCGGGCAGCCGCCTGAACCGCTCCAGCAGCGCCGGGTCCACTGGCCCCTGGCACAAAAAGTTGCCCAGCAGGATACAGTCCTCCGGCAAACGCTCCTCCACCGCCTCCAGAATATGGCGGGCATGCTTGCCGTAGGGATACGCCCCCAGGGTGCCAAACAAGCCCACCTTTTTCCCCGCCAGGCGCCCGATCAGTGCCTGGCTTTTCTCGTCCGCATGGCCCCGGTCCGCCCAATAGCCCACTAGGTAGGCATCCGCCTCCGGCAACGCGTCCGCTTCCTCCACCGGCAGCAAACTGACCTCAAATTCCGGCAGATAAGTCGCGATTCCCTCCGCCAGCCGCCGGGTATTGCCCGTCCGGCTAGAATACATAATCAATAGTTTCATAAAGCTCCTTTCAGCCGTCCAGGCAGTCATAGTAGCGGCTGACGGTTTCCAACAGGTCGTCCATCCCCCGCAGCCCCATCAGGGGCAGATGACGGGCGATCTGAGTCCGGTGCACCAGAGGAAATGACACGCACCGCCCCACGTTGGTTTCATCACACAGGTGCAGGGACACATCGTCGGCCAGAACCAGGTGGTAATCCAGCGCCCGCAGGGCGTCGATCTGGTCCCGCTCTCTGGGAAAATGAGTGATGCCCTCCATCGGCTCCTCTACATCTTTCAGGGAGTGAGCGCAGATCATCAGATCAGTCGGAATATCCAACTCCCGGCACGCCCCAGCCAGTCCCACCAGGGTATCATAGTCCCCTGCCAAAGCGGCAATGGGCGGGTGGGGGCGGTCACGGTACATTCCGGCGTACATGCGGTAAGTCATGCTCTCTTTTTTTCGCTCTCTCAGCGCTCGGCGCACTTCGTCGGACATCGGGATACCCACCGCCTGGGAGATCTCTTCCAGCCAGCGCCCAGTCCCCTCATATCCATAGGGCGCGCCGTAAACATAAGGGGTGCCGAACCGCTCCTGAAGCAGCCGAGCGGCGGGCAGCGCCTCGTTCCGCAGCACCAGATTGACCGCTGCCGACCCCATCTGCTCCAGCTCTTCCACGGTTCCCTGAAAGCCCGGGGCGCAGTGGAAGCTCAGGCCAAAGGCCCGTCCTACCAGGTCCTGCACCTCCCAGAGGTCGGAGTGGATGCGGTAGCTCCCCGCCGAAGCGCCCAGCACATTGTAGGTCTTTCCACCGCTCTCCCTGCCAGAGCCAGCCAACTCCCGGGCCAGCATTGCGTATGCCTCCCGGAGTCCCACGGTATAGTCGCCTCGGAATCCGCCGTTTTCCATGGCAATGAGCCGGGCCTTCACCCGCTCCTGCATGTAGGCGCACACGCCGATCAGATCGGTGCCGATGACGGCGGTGATGGCGGAAGCGATAACAAAGATCACCTTGGGCGAATAGTTCCGGTCCAGCTCTACAATTGCATCCTCCAGGCGGGTTACATCCCCCATTACCACATCGTCCTCGCTCATGTGGGTGGTGAAGAGCGTCTGGTCCGGCGAGATCCCCATGTTGCCAAACAGGCCCATAGAATAGTGCGTGGTGCCCGCCGGGCCGTACTCCAGCACTACCGCCTGTCCCACGTTGAGCAGGGTCCACATCACCGCCATCCGGTCGGATGGGGTGGGGAGATATCGGCATAAACTCACGCGCTCTCCCTCCCTTCCCGCAGGGCGCGGGCGGCCCGCCCCGCCCGCAGCAGCTCCGTCACGCCGGCGAGGGTGACCTCCAGCCCCAGCATGGACGAAAGCCGGTCAGAGTGGACCATCTCGATGCCTTTCTCCCGCAGCCTTGCGGCGAACTCATGTCCCAGGTAGAGGTTTGGCCGGAGTACGTCGTAAATGTATTGCAGAGGGGCAATATTGGCTGTCCTGGTGACGTAAGGGTCGCACCGCTCCAAAATTCTCTGTCGGTCCGGGTCGTCTCGCTCCGGCAGCTGGCTGGTCTGGATGAGCAGCGGTCTCATCCCCAGCCCCACCATAAAGGCATTGAAGGCAAAGCACTCTATGGGGGTGTTTCCATAGATATAGGTCAGCCCCTCCAGCTGCCCCTCCGCCTGGGCTACGGCCCGGATCGCCTGCTGGTACAGATCTTCCACCTCATCGGGCACCGGCAGGCCCAGATGGGCGAACAGCTCCTGGTAAAGCCGGTAAATCTGCTCCGGGTCGATATATTTGTCAAAGAGCACATAGGGTGTACCGAAGGCCCGCTTCATCTTCTCCGCCAGGGGAAGCCCAATGGGATTGACCACTACGTTTACTCGGGCGGCAGGGGCCTGCCGGATCTCCTCCACAACAGTCCCGCTGGGCAGCATCATCCCCATAGGTACGCCGGCGTCGGAGAGCACCCGGTATAGCTCCGTCTCCCGAAAATCTCCCAGGCGCTGTCCGATGATATTCACCGCGTTCCCCAACGGCTGCTTCTCCATCAGCTCAAAGCAGGCCGTGATGGTATCCCGTACGCCGGGCAGGTGATTTTCCGTCTTGAAGTGCTCGGTATGCACAGGCAGCACCGGCACCCCGTACCGCTCCGACAGCTCTTCCGCCATGGAATCCACATCGTCCCCGATGACCTCTACCACACAGGTGGTCACCACAAAGACCGCTTTGGGATGGTATTCCGCCATGAGTTCTTCAACGGCGTCGTACAAGGTTTCCCTACAGCCAAAGGTCACATCATGCTGGTCCAGCACCACCGACAGGCACCTTCCGTCCAGCCCTCCGAAGGCGCTGTTTCCAATGGTGGTGTTTTTGGTATAGTAGGTACACTCGTCGGTGCCCACTACCAGCATCACCCCGTCCCGGATCCCCCGCACCGCCATCATGGCCCCCATCAGGGGACAGTGAGGGCCGGGAAACATGGCGGTGGTCAGCTGCGTGACCTGTTTGACGCTGTCCACCTCTCCCAGCCGTTTCATCCGAGAGAGCAATTCTTGTCCGTTCATTTGATTCCTCCTGTTGCACAGGCGGTATATTCGTCCGCCTGCCTTTATGTCAGCTCCGCGAAGGCAATCAGCGGTTTTCCCCGGCCGTTCACCTGGAGAATATCCGCCCGCACGTGGTACACCTCCCACAGCATTTTGCTGGTGATAACCTCTGCCGGAGGGCCTTCGCTGTATTTCTTTCCGTCCTTGATGACCACAATCCAGTCGCTCACCTCCAGGGCGTGGGACAGGTCGTGGAGCACCATGACCACCCCCACTCCCGTCTCCCGGTTGAGGCGCTTGACCATCTGCATGGTCTCCATCTGGTGGGAGATATCCAGATAGGTGGTGGGCTCATCCAGGAACAAAATCTCCGGTTGCTGGGTGAGCACCGTGGCGATCCACACGCGCTGGGTCTCTCCCCCCGAGATCTCATGGATGGATTTGTCCCGGAGATGGTAGGTGCCGGTGGCTTTCATGGCCTCGTCCACGATCCGCTCGTCCTCCCCGTTCATCCGGGCAAAAAAGCCCTGGTGGGGCATGCGGCCATAGCCCACCAGTTCTTTCACCCGGAAGTCTGCCGGGGCGGAGTGCATCTGGGGCAGTACGCCGATGCGCCGGGCCAGCTCCTTGGGGCCAAAGTCCTGCAAATCCTTCCCGTCCAGGCATACCGCCCCCTTCTGGTAGCGCAGCAGCCGGGTGAGCGCCTTGAGCACCGTGGACTTTCCTGAACCGTTGGGCCCAATGATGCTGGTAATGTGATGTTTGCTCAGGAGGATGTCAAAATCCTCCACCACGATATAGTCCCCATATCCGATCTGGAGACCAGTGGCGTTAACTTCCATTGAACTTGCCTCGCTTTCTGAGCATATACAGGAAAAAGGGGCCGCCGGACACCGCCATGACTACGCCCACCGGGATCTCCATGCCCGGCACGATGGTGCGGCCGATGGTGTCGGCAAACAGCAGGGTCACCGCGCCCAGCAGAATACTGGTGGGCAGCATCACCTTGTAATCCGAGCCCACCAGCATCCGGGCGATATGGGGTACCACCAGGCCCACAAACCCGATCATCCCTACCACGGACACCGTAGCTGCCGCCAGAAAGGCGGAGACGGCGGATAAGCAGATCCGGCTTGCGTTGACCCGGATGCCCAGGTTCTTGGCCATCTCGTCCCCCAGCTGGAGGGCGTTGGCGTGTCGGATACACAGCAGGGCCAGCAGCAGCCCCACCGCCGTATAGATCACCGCCGTGCGCACATGAACCCAGGACATGCCGGACAAGCTGCCGTTCATAAAGGCAAGCACCCCCGACAGATTATCGCTGTTCATCAGCTGGAGCAGAGAGTTATAGCCCCCCAGCACCGAGTTGATGGCCACGCCGGACAAAATGATCCGCACCGGGTCCACTCCGCCCTTCCAGGCCAGGGCGTAAATGAGCACACAGGCCAGGGCCGCGCCGCCGAAGGCGAACAGGGGCAGGGACAGCGTCAGGTTGGGGAAGATGAGCAGGACGGTGATGGCGGCAGTGCCCGCGCCGGCGGACACGCCGATGGTTCCCGGATCAGCCAGGGGGTTGCGCATCACCGCCTGGAGCAACGCACCCGCCGCAGACAGCGCCGCCCCCACCAGAAGAGCCAAGAGCACCCGGGGCAGACGCAGGCTGAGCACCACCACCAAGATCGTGCTCTCCTCTTCCGTGAGACCCTGGCCGGTAACCGCCCGGTACAGAGTCTGCACGATAGAGGTAAAGGAATAACCCGCGCTGCCGATGGCTACTGCTACTACCACAAACACCGCCATCAGAATCAGCAGCACGGCCCATACCATGCTGACCTTCAACAGCCGGACGCTCCCTTGATTTTTCTTGTGCGTTTTTACTTTCATGCGTCTGTTGTCTCTTTCCGCATCACTCCTGGGCGGCGTAGTGGTCGGCGATAATATCAATCAGGCTGTCGATCTCATCTACTACCAGGATGCCGGAGGTGGAGATGTAGTTGATGGGCAGATAGATGACTTGGCCGTTTTTAACGGCGTCTATGCTGTTCCAGTAGTCGGGGTTCTCTGCATATGCGCTTTCCATCAGTTCCTGGTGCTCCTCGGCGGTGGCCGCCGCGCCGACGCACAGCAACAGATCCGGCTGATAGCTCAGCGCCTGCTCCAGATCCAGCTGAACCATAGACGCCTCGCTATTTTCGTACACATTGGTAAAGCCCATCATATCCGCCATGGAAGCCAAGGTGCCTTTGGCGGTCTGAATGTAGTGCATCGTGGTACTGCCGGATTGGAGTACCATGACGGTCTTGCCCTCATAAAGCGGTCTGACTTCCTCCAGCCGGGCCTCCAAATCCGCGAACCGCTGCATGATAGCCTCACCCTTGGCGGCAGACTCTTCATCCAGAGAGAATGCGTTGATGAGACACTGGGCCTCTTCCTTCACAGAATCATAGGACACGGTGTGGCCGGCGGACATGTAGTAAACGGGAATATCCAAGCCTTCCAGCGTAGCCCCATGGGAATCCTGGTAGCTGGCGCTCATGATCACCAGATCAGGGTCCAGAGACACCACCGCCTCAATGTCGAAGTCCTCGTGAGCTACCGAACCCAGCAGCGTGGCGTCAAAATCATCGGGATAGGCGGTGGCTGTGGAAGTAGGCGCAGCGATCACGGGTACGCCCATCTCGTACAGGGTAAAGACCGGCGCTGTGACCATGCAGGCAATGCGTTCCGGCACATAATCCAGCTCCAGCGTCTCATAGCCCCGGTCTGCCATGGATGCGGGATAGGTCAGGGTAAGCCCCTCCGCCTCAGGCTGCGCACTCTGATTTTGCTCCCCGCTGGGTTCCGTAGAGGCGGCGTCTGAGGGCTCCGCGGAAGGCGGCTGGGTATCCTCCTCCGCGGGGGAGCAGGCAGCCAAGGCCATGGACATGGTCAGTGCCAGGAACAAAGCGAGCATTTTCTTGAGTTTCATAGTCATTTCCTTTCTTCTGGTTCTCAATATATGGTTGAATCACGCCGCTCGCGCTGCGGCGTCACTCACAGCGTTCAGGAGGCGGCACTCTGCTCGTCCGCTCCGCTGGCGGTCAGAATCTTGTCTGCCAGCTCGTTATACACCCCACACATAGGTGAGGCATCCAGCACCTGGAACACAGTCCCGCCGCCGGCTTCGGCCGTCTGAATGTCCTGGGACCGGGGGATATACTGCACCAACCCGGTGCCGATCTCCTTCAATGCCTCCCGGACGATGCTCTCCTCATTTTCGATGTTTTTGGCGTTGAGGATCAGCCCCCTCAGCTTGGCATAGCCGCGCTTGCCAAAGCCCCGGATAGCTGCGGCAATATTGTTGGCCGCATACAGGCTCATCATCTCGCCAGAGGACACGATGTACACCTCCCGGGCATAGCCGCCCCGGATCGGCATGGCAAACCCGCCGCATACCACGTCACCCAGCACGTCGTAAATGACGATGTCAGGCTGGTACACCTCAAAAGCACGCAGGCTTTCCAGCTTTTCAAAGGCAGAGATAATCCCCCGCCCGGCGCACCCCACGCCTGGTGTCGGTCCGCCGGACTCCACGCACAGCACGCCGCCGAAGCCGTGAAACACAATGTCCTCCAGCGCCAGGGCGTCGCCTTTGGCCTTGATCTGCTCCAATACGGTGGGGATGCGCTTGCCCTCCATTAAGTTCTTTGTGGAGTCCGCCTTAGGGTCGCAGCCAATCTGCATCACCCGGTATCCCTTCCCCGCCAGGGCGGCGGAGAGGTTGGATGTGGTGGTGGATTTCCCAATTCCTCCTTTGCCGTATATGGCGATCTTCCGAATCATTTTGGTTTCCAAGTATACGTCCGTCCTTTCTGCACAGCCAATCCCATTGCTGCATTTTTGCCTCATAGGTCTTTACTTTTGAACCATGAAGGTGTAAAATATCCATTAGTTACCTTTAGCTAACTATTGCAGTATAACACGATGTTCCTGCAAAGTCTTTCAAATTATTCGGTTGTTTTTTCAATCACGACGGAAGGATCGGATATGAACCAACTATATCAAGCGGAAGGATTTTACAACTTCAAAGAACTGTGCTGCGCAGTCCTGCATCAAGACCTCGCCGCTGCCGACGATACGCTGGAGCGTCAATCCAGTTTCTTGTTCGCCCAAGGCAGCTGTCCAGTGGAGGCTATGCGAATCTTCCTCACCTCTATGAACCGCAGCATCTACAATTATCTTCTTTACGCCCAGGATCTCTCATTGCACAAATGCTGCTTCCAAAACCTCTGCCTGAGCCACGCCTGCCGCAGCAAGGAAGAATTCTTTTCCGCTGCCCGGCAGATGATCCGCAATTACTGCCAGCAGTTCCAGTCTCCTGACGGATACAGCTGTCATGTGATGCGGGCTAAGGAGTACATTGAAGAAAACCTGGCCGAGCCCCTACGTCTGAGCCAAGTAGCACAACAAATCCATATCAGCACCAGCCACCTGTCTGAACTGTTTACCAAGTGTACTGGCACCTCTTTTTCCAATTATGTGAAGCAGCGGCGGCTAGAGCGGGCGAAACAGCTGCTGCTGTGTACCCAGGCAACAGTCCAGGACGTGGCCTTGTCCTGCGGCTTCTCCACCCCGGCTTATTTTTCCACCGTCTTTACGAAGTGGTCTGGGATGTCTCCCCGGCAGTACCGCGCCAAGAGGCAGTCTAACCAAACCGCTTGAATCCAGCGACAGACAATCGGCTCCGGCGCAGGTGAATCCTGTGCAGGAGCCGATTGTCCCGATGAAACCCAAACTGTTGACGATGGTTTTAAAAGACAATGTGACGGTTTTATGGTATGATTTCTCAAGGTTACCTTCTGCTAACTCAATGCTATCTCAAAAAAGAAAGGATCTATCCCCATGCACATAAAAGCAATTTTCACCTTGACCCTTGGAATCCTGCTGGCCTTCACGCTCATCTCCTGCGGACAGCCCGCCGCCCCCACTTCTGTCTCCGACGCTTCCCCGGCCCCGATTTCTTCTGACCCATCCCAGCAGCCGGCCGACAGCACTGCCTTTACCTTCGCCTATCCCTATGAGATGCAGACCCTCGGCTTTCATGAGCCGCTTGTTCTGGACTATGTGCCCCAAAAGGTCGCCTGCATGTCTACCGCCCCGGTGCTTGCCCTGCTTCAGATGGAAGTGCCCCTGATCGCCGTGCCGGAGAGCGTGGTTGTCCCCTATCCGGACGATTTGGACGCCACTTTTCTAGGCTCTGTGGTCAGTGAAGATTTTGATATCGAGACCGTGGTCTCTCTGGAACCAGACTTGGTCATAGCTCCCTATTCTGTGGCGGACAGCCACGGCGCTACATTGGAAGGCCTGGGAATCCCTGTATACTACGTCTACTCCGGCCCCGCCGTAGGTTATCAGCAGGTCAAGGAACAAACTCAAACCATCGCTGATGCCTTCAGCGTCGACGATGCCTCCACAGCTCTGGCGGAAGAGATGATGGAATCCTTTGACGCCCTGGAAGCCCGGATCTCGGAGACTGCTCCCTCCCTGGAAGGGGTCACGGTCATGGTACTCCAGTCCGGCTCCGCCAATATGCATATGATACAGACCAGGGACGGCACCCTGGGAGCCATGGCGGATATGATCGGCCTGACCAATGTCTATGAAAACAGCGACTCCGCCACCGTCATGCTGGATATGGAACAGGCGCTGGACTATAATCCCGACCTGGTCCTCAGCGTCGGGCTAAATAACTCCGCCGACCAGCAGGCCATGATGGAAGGCGTATTTGCCTCTAATCCCGCTTACTGGAATGCCATTCCTGCCATCGGCAACGGTGATATCATCTATCTGGATTCCAGCTTCTGGACCACCTCCGGCTATGGTATCATCGACTGTGTCAATCATCTAATGGACATTGTCACCGCCAAGCTCGCCGGCTGACCTTCTGACACAAGGTCCGTTCCATGGCGCAAGACCGACAACAGCCCCTCCCCACAACCTTGTGGGGAGGGGCTGTTGAGCTCGTTTGACCTTCGCTGCCGGAAGGAGCTATTCTCTCCCATACGGGGCCTTAGGACAGCCTTCTCCAGCCGCGAAACCGCCTTCCTCCGGGAACAGAGCCGGAACCGGCGAGCTCTGGTCCGCCGGATCTAGCAGCTTGCGCCGGTACTCCAACATCCGCAGGGACAAGATAAAGGCAAAAATCTCGTTTCCATCCTCCAGGTCAGAGCCAAGAAGTTCCATACATTTATTGATCCGGTAGCGCACGGTATTGCGGTGGATAAACAGGATTTCAGCAGTGCGCACCAAGCTCTTGGTCTGCTCCAAATAAACCTGAAGCGTTGCGCACAGCTCAGTGTGATGCAGCCGATCATAGTCCCCCAACTCTTGGATGTTCTGATGGCAATACCGCATCAGCCGCTCTACCGGCACACATTGGAACAGCTGGAAGGAGGATAGGTCGTCGTACCGGCAGTATAAAAACTTTCTCTGCAGGCGGCACCCCAGCTCTAAGGTGCTCTGAGCCTGCCTGTAGTAGTCCCGGAGCCGCTCCAGGCTGTTCAGCCTCCGGCTCACCCCCGCCACCAGCTCCCAACGCCGCAGCAGCTCCGTCAGCTTGGGGGCCTGGGTCTCCCAGTTGGAGATATCCTGTCCGCAGCTGTACACGCATACCAAGGCGGAGTTATACAAAAAAGTACGGGAAAACGGCAGTCGCTTGAATTCCTCCAGCATGGGCCTCAGGCTTTCCCCCGCCCGCTCCGTGGCCTGGGCCGGACAAATACACAGTACATAGGCGCACTCCCGCAGAGAAAAGCCCAGAACATTCAGCCGCTTGTCCACCTGCTCCCTGCTGTATTGCGCCCCCTCCAGAAGCTGGATGAAGTAGTTCTCCACCGCGTTTCCATCCGTCGTAACGTGGTAACGGTCCCTGTTCAGCCTGGTCTCCGCAAAGGATGAGATCAGCTCCATGAGCTGGATATCCTCCTGCTCCAAGGGGCGCAAATAGGCTGTGAGCACCATAACGCCCACCGGCTGCCCCTCGGACACCAGCGCCTTGATCAGTCGGGGATAGGGCACCTGTCCGTCTGTGACCACTACCGGCATCTTGGTCTCGGCCGAAGCCTCATGGACGGTGCTCACCTCCCGGCTCTGGATGATGGTATTGCGCTCCAGGTCCGCCCGGACGATGTGTCGTTGCCAGCTCTCATCGTCCACTTCCACACATTTGGTATAGGCCAGAATTGTGTGGGCCATGTCGCTGATGAATACCGGATTTCCCATAATCTCATAGGCGAGGTCACAAATCTGCTGAAGGGACGACGCGTGGGTGAGCTGGCACAATTTCCCGATCCATTCCCGCTCTGGCATAGGTCTCCCCCCTTTCCTCTCTATTTTACTGGTCTCAAGATAAAAAGACAAGATTTGCGTTCTGTTTCTCCGCAGCGCACCAGACAAATTCCCTATCCGTTTAAATACCCCTGCCGCCAGACAACCTGGCTCACGCTCCGTCTCTCCCATACCTCTGGTTCCACTGGGACAGCAGGTTTTGAAGCTCTTCCTGGCAGGCAGGGACCACTGTACCGTGTCCTGCCCCTCCTCGAATCTGTTCCTTGGGGCCGGGGTAGCAGTCATAGGCCGCCTGGGTCTGCTCCGGCGGAATGTAGCCGTCCTCCGCTGAGGTCAGGAACAATACCGGCAGGGAGCACGCTTGCCCAGACAGGGCCACAGACAGCTCCAGTTCCCCGCTGGTAAAGTCTAACTCGTCCCGATTCAGCTTCCACTCCATCAAATTCAGGAATGGGAAGGACGGGAGCCGGAAACTGGCCCACAGGATATGGCCGGCTTCTGCCCGGAATGAGGCGTAGGGGCTCTCTGCCACAGCGTAAGCCACCCTGCCGTCCAGGTTCCCGAAGGCGGCGGCAAACAAAATCGTGTTGGCGCCGCACCCCTCCCCGCACAGCAGGAAGGTCTGCTCTCCCAGGGTCTCATCCGCCCAGTCAAGCCAGCACGCCAGGTCCTCCGACTCCTTCCAGCCATAGCTGAAATAGTCTCCCCCGCTCTCTCCGTGGGCGCGCGGATCCAGCATGAGGATGTTGCACCCCGTCTCGGCGTTGAGCCAGGGCCCCATCAAAAAGTCGTCCAGCCCGGTGCCGTGAAAGCGGGGAAGATAAATCGCCGTCACGTCGCTGCCCTCATCGTATAGGTATCCGTGCAGCTCTGTTCCGTCCTGGGCCTCGGTCGTCACCGATTCCCGAAGGCGGCTGTACCGCCAGCTGTCCCATTCGGCTTGGAGCTCTTCCAACTGAGCATCCCCCACCGGCTGGGCCAGCGCCTGGAGATGGCTGGCGGCCGTGTCCACGTCCACGCCCCGGCGCACAAAGCTATCATAATACCCATAGACCACCGTGCGCACATTGACTGCCACAATAGCCAGCGCCAAAATCGCCACACAGAGGATAAGCACCATTCGCTGCCGCCTTTTCTCCGCTGTGGCAGCTTTTTTCTCCCGGTTTTTCACGCTCTGCTCTCCTCCCTCTCAGCTGGCAGCCAGCTGCATTCCCAAAGTGCTGCGCTCTACCCGGGTCTGTTCCAACGCCTGGGCTTCCAGCGCTTCCATACGCTGCTCCCGGATCGACTGCCGGGCGGCCTGCTCCGCAGCTGATCCGCTCAGGCCGGTAAGCACCACCAGATAGGCCTTCCCGGCCTCCCTGTCCATCAGGGAGGCCGACGCACCGCCGGTGCGTCCCTCTGCGAAGCACCACCGGGCCACCGTCTCAGGCAGATCCTCTTTGACCGCCCCCGTCACCAGCCCGGTGTCCCCCCAGACCACATCAGAAAACTTGAGACACAGCTCCTCTATCCCCTCCCGGCCCTGCTCCATCCGCGCCTCCAAGCGGCCTAGGCGGGCCTCCAGGTCGTCCAGCTGTCGTTGGCCCACGGCTCCATCCGAGCGGGCCGGAACCGCGTCCAGTTCTACGAGCCATAAGTCCGCCATCGGATAGTCCTGCACCGGATTTTTCTCCAACCACTGCTCAATTTCCTGGCCGGACACCTGAAGCTCTTCGCTCAGATGCTGGCGGTATGCCTGGGCCTGTACCTCCAGCGTCAGCTCCCGCACAAAGGCGTCCCGGTCCATTCCGGTGCCATAATAAGCGGGATAGTAGTTGCCTTCCTGAATTCCCAGGCGCGCGGACTCTTCCTTAATCTGCTGGAGCTTCTCCTCCACCGGCGCCAGTTCCTCTTGGGAGAACGTGTACCCCGCCGCCTGGGCCTGTCCATTATAATAGGCCGTCAGTGCCAGGCGCTCTTCCGCCTGCTGGCAGAAGTGCTCCCGCCAGGTTTCGTCGCCGTCATATATCTGACTCCCGGCGGAGACGGCGGGATCGAAACCCGCCGCTTCGTAGTCGCTGTCCAGAAAATCCAAATAGACGCTGTAATAATAGTAATCATACCGGACTGCGCTGTACGGCTCGCCGTCCACAGTCACCGCAGTGAGCCATTTTTGCAGCACCCCGGAATTGAGCAGGATAACCACCAGCACCACGGGGACCAGCACGATGTAAAAGGCGCGGACCAGTTTGGATTGATTCTTCATAGGAATACCTCCTGGATGATCTCATGGTCTGGGGTGGCGGCAACGGCTTTTGGTGCATCATATCACAGCCCGCCGTCTTTTTCCACCGGAAAAGCGGAAGGGCCGCCACAGACGGCGGCCCTTCCGCTTTCGTGTTTGGGGGAGCACTGCCGCTGACCTTCTTTAGTAGAAGATGATACAGCAGATGCAGCAGAACACAGAGAAGATAACCGGGAAAATGACCGTGGTGACAAACATATCCCAGTAGGCCTTCTTGTGGGTCAAGCCGAACACTCCCAACGTAATGGCCGTGGACTGGGCGTGGGGCAGGGAGTCAAAGGTCTGTGTGGTACACAGCAGCAGACGGCGCAGCGCACCGGCGTTGACCCCCATATCCAGATACGGCTGGCCGAACATGGGCAGCCACACCATCATGGCGGCAATGCCGTCAGCACACAGTCCGGCAATGATAGCCACGGAGATCATGGCGGTGATGTAGGGATTGAGAGATAGCCCCAGCACCCACTCCTGAACAGGCTGGATGGCCGCGCTCTTGGACACCACCTGGCCGAAGCCGTATACACAGCCGGCCAGCACCAGGAAGCCCCACATGGAGGGCGCGCCCCGGGAGATGATCTTGGCAAAGCCGATGCTCTTGCAGCGGGTGAACTGGAGGATGACCAGCACCAGACAGCCAAACAGCTGGGCGATGGCCACCTGGGCGTTGGCGCTGATCCCTAGGACCTGCTCAAAATAGGCCACGGGCACGCCGTCCACCTTCACCTTGAAAGCGGCCATGAAGACGGCGGCCACAATCACGGCCAGCAGAGGGATCAGAGAGGTGGCGAAGGAGGGCAATCCGGAGGTATCTGTATCCACTGCGCCGGTGTCCTCCGCGCCGTCAAATCCATCGTCATTCTTGCGGGCCTTGCGCACCATATGGGTGATCCAGATAAAGAACAGCACAATGCCCACCGCGCCAGTGGCCACGGACAGCACAGGCGCGTCATAGATGGTGGTGTTCAGGAACTGGTTGGGCAGAGATCCGGGCACGTTTGCCACCGGCATACAGAAGGAAATGGCAGGAGCAATGCCCAGGGCGGCGATCATGCCCACCTTACGGGGCAGGTTGGCTGCCTTCATCAGGGGGATCGCCAATACCACGATCACCTGCATATAGGTGCCAACGCCGGCCACCAGCAGGATGACAGTGGTGAGGGTAATGGCCAGGTAGGCCCGGTCTACACCCAGCCACTTGACCATGGTTTTACCCACCGACATGGCACATCCGGTGGAATCCATGAGATAAGCAAATAGGCCGGATGCGGTAAATACTGCGAACATCAGGGAGACCAAGCTGCCCACGCCGCCGGTAAAGGTCGTGAACATGGACACCGCCATGGACTCAGTGGAGCCGAACGCGGCGATGATGGCGGCTACAATGGCGGCCACGCCGGTATGGACGTTCTTCATACACAGGACAATGAACACCACGATGGCCAGGACGACGAAGATCGCGGAGATCCACACATTGGTAAACAAACAAATACCTCCTTATTACTTCTTTTCCCACAGAGGAATCGTTTTTCTCTTCCAACCCAGGAGAAAAGAGCTTGGAATGGCCCTACCCTGATGCTCCCCCAAAAAACAGAAAAGGGCTTCCTCCTCTCAACACAAACAAATTATAGCATTCGCGTTTTCCAAAGTCTTTGTGCACAGGCGGTAAAATATTCCCATTTCTTGTGCTCGGAGCACATCGTTTTCCTACTCCGTGTCCCTTCTTTTTTGCCATGCTGTCCAAACCGCACCCCTTATTCCACCCTCTCCTTTGGTCTGAATGCCGGTTCCTATTTCGCTTTGCGGCAACGGCTGTTCCAGTCCTTTGTACTAAGAACACAAAAGCTGCCTCAAATCTAACCTTGGCGCACAAATCAATCCGGAAGCGTTTCTGTTATAATGATATTTATCTTGAGAAGCTTCCGCTTCAAATTCGGTTCCAGCGGTTCAAAATCATTCAAAGGGAGGAACGGAACAGGATGTATCAAATCACAAAAAACTGTGTCTGCTGCCACAACTGCGCCACAGAATGTCCCATGCAGGCCATTGATTATGTGGGCTGCAAATATGAAATCGACCCGGACAAGTGCGTGGAGTGCGGCCTGTGCGCCCGGGTGTGTCATACCGCCTCCATCATCAACACGGAGGACAACGCCCAGCCCCCAGCCCACGACCTGGTGGTCAAGCAGGCCGACGTGGTGGTGTGCGGCGCCGGCAGCGGCCTGGTGGCCGCCGTCCGGGCAGCCATGGCGGGGAAAAAGGTGGTAGTCCTGGAGAAATCCAGCCGCTTAGGCGGCAACACCGATTACGCCCACGCCTATTTCCCGGTCTATACCAAGTGGCACGAGAAGGCCGGCATGCCCGACTGCCGGGAACAGGCTATCGAGCACTACAAGAAGGTAACCGACGGGGAACTGGACGAGGAGGTGCTGCGCACCGCCGTCTACGGCTGCGGTGACTTCTTCGACTGGCTGTGCCAGTTTGGCACCTGCGAACAGGTGTATCACCTCGTCAACCTAGGGGATGCGGACGCCCACGGTCCTATCTACGGCCCCGGCCTGCTGGACTTCCCCAACCGCATCCGGGACAACCTCAACTGCCGGGATGACGCCATCGGCCCGGGCTGGGGCGGCACCTATGTCAAGTACACCATGCTGGAGGCCATTGAGAAGCTCCGCCTGGATGTGGAGATCCTCACCGAGCACGCCGCCCGCCACCTGCTCACCGACGACAGCGGCGCCATCACCGGGGTCATCGCTGACGATCCCGGCGGGCAGACCCAGGTCAACGCCCCCGTGGTCATCCTGGCCACCGGCGGCTTCGGCAAGAGTGATGAGAAGCTCCGGGAATTCGCCCCCTGTTTCTTTGAGGGGGAGACCCCCATCCACCGCTTCTCCGTCCCCACCGACACCGGCGACGGCATCGATATGCTCCGGGAGCTGGGGGTGGAGCCAGACCCCCAGCGGATGTTTGTCTCCTGCTTCGGACCTAAGCACCACCCCTTCAACAACATCCTGGCCGACATGGCCCTGGAGCCGGAGGCCATTCAGGTCAACCTCAACGGCCAGCGCTGGGTGGACGAGGCCCTCCACCTACACGGCATGACCCCCTACATCAGCCGACAGCCCAAGGAAATCTCCTGGGCCATCGGCAGCCGGGACAACTGGGCGGCCATTGCAGACAAATTCCTGAACAATCCCGCCATGGCCAAGCGCCGCTGGCAGTTTGAGACCTGGGAAGCCGACCTGGAGGAAGAATCCAAGCTGGACACTCCGGTAAAAAAGGCCGACACCTTGGAAGAACTTGCCGCGCTGTGCGGCATGCCCGCCCAGGCTCTGACGGATACGGTCAAGCGGTACAATGAGTTCTGCGCCAAGGGCGTGGACGAGGACTTCGGCAAGGCCGCCGAGCACCTGGTGCCCATCTCCGACCACGGCCCCTACTACGCCATCTACGGCCAGCGCTTCTCCGAGGCGGCTATGGGCGGCCTGATGGTAGACGGCCAGTGCCGGGTGCTGCGCAACGATGGCACTCCTATCCCCGGCCTGTACGGCGTGGGCGACGCCACCTCCGCCATGCACCGCAAGGGCAAGCTCGCGGTGATCTCGGAGCTGACCTGGGCGGTGGCCTCCGCCTACACCTCCGGCGGAAACGCCGTGGACTATCTGGACCGCAAGGGCCAGTGAGCTGGAAAAGGAGGAATGGAAGATGTTTTTACCTGACAATTCGGTATTCGTGCCTGTGACCGACCCCAACATGTCCCCGGAGCGCACCCCCAGCCAGCGCCTGCCTATGGAAGCGCGCCTGTCCACCTTCCAGGAGGTGGAGTTCACCTATACCGAGGAGCAGACCGAAAATGAGGCCAGACGCTGCCTTCAGTGCCCCACCCACTGGTGCACCAAGAAATGCCCGGCCGGGGTCCCGGTCACCGAGTTTATCGGCCGGGTGCAGAAGCAGGACTATGAGGGGGCTTACCAGCTTATCCGCACCGCCTCCATGTTGCCTGAGATGTGCTCCCGCCTGTGCCCTCAGGAGAGGCAGTGCCAGTCCAACTGCACCCGGAGCGTCCGGACCCAGGCCGTCGGCATTGGCCGGCTGGAGCGGTTTGTGGTGGAGCAGCACTATGCCTCCGGAGCGCAGGAGCCCAAAGCCAAGCCCACCGGGAAACGGGTGGCCGTGGTGGGCTCCGGTCCAGCGGGGCTGGCGGCGGCCCAGTACCTGGCTGACCGGGGCCACGCCGTCACCGTCTATGAGCGCAGCGACCGCCCCGGCGGGCTGCTGGAGTACGGCATCCCCAATATGAAGCTGGAAAAGGGTGTCGTAGTCCGCAAGGTGGACGCCATGAAGGCCCAAGGCGTGGAATTTTGCACCGGCGTCAACGTGGGCGTGGACGTGACCGCCGGCGAACTGACAAGCCAGTATGACGCCGTCATCCTGTGCGTAGGCACCGGCAACGCCCGGCCTCTGGCCGTGGAGGGCGCTGCGCAGGTCCAGGGGGTGTGCGCGGCGGTGGACTATCTGTCCGCCTCCACCCGCGCCCTGCTGGATGCGGATGCCCCCCTCCTCGCCGCCCTGGATCCCAGAGGGAAGGACGTAGTCATCGTAGGCGGCGGCGACACCGGCAACGACTGTCTGGGAATCAGCCTGCGGGGAGGCTGCCGCTCCGTGGTCCAGCTGGAGATGCTGCCCAAGGACGCGGGCAAGCCCGTGGTCTATGAGCCCCGCCGCCAGAACCGCCTGGAGGTCAAGGTGGACAGCAGCCAGGAGGAGTGCCTGTCCGTCTTTGGCAGCGACCCTCACGTGTACCAAACTACGGTGAAATCCATCCAGACCGATGAAGTCGGGCGGCTCCAGGCGGTGGTCACCGTGGATTTGGAGCCGGTATACGACAGCCAGCGCCGCCTGGCTATGAAGGAGCTGGCCGGGACCGAGAAGATCCTCTCCTGCCAGCTGCTGGTGGTGGCCGCCGGCTTTCTGGGCCCCTGCGGCTATGTGGCTGATGCCTTCGGCCTGGACACAGACGCCCGCAGCAACATCGCCGCCTCTGGCTACGCCACCAACGTGGCCAAGGTATACGCCTGCGGCGACTGCCGTACCGGCCAGTCCTTAGTGGTCAAGGCCATGGCCGACGGTCGGAACTGTGCCAAGACCGTGGATGAGGCCCTGGCCTGAGCATATCAGTTCCCTGACCAACCAATGAAACAAGCAGCCCTCCGGCAAAGGCCGTTTAGAGAGGCGCCAGTTAAACAAGTCCACCCGCCAGTTCTCAAGGAATGGCGGGTGGACTTTCCGTTATTCTAAATCAAATAGGACTTCCTTAATTGTTCCGCTGAACGCAAACTCCCCTCGGTCTTTATAAGCCGCGGTGACAGGGGTCAACCGATCCCGACCGATATCCGTCCCCTCTAAGGACAGGCCAAAGCTGACATTCTCCACAGGCGCAGAGGCAACTTCCTCATCATCAACGTAAAGATGGGCGATCCCCACGCAGGTGGCGGCGGCATCATAGAACGCATTGTCCGCCCCTCCCTTGATCGCAGTATTCAAGCCTTCAACACCACGCTTCTCATACCACATACTCACGGTACAATCTCCCACGGGCAGAGGCTTTTCCGAGGCGACCTTGAACATCCGACGGAAATGATTGAACTCATAGATCAGCCGATTATCCATGATGTAGAGCGTGTATCCGCCGGTATTACCTCCAGCCGCCACTAAAACGCCTTCCTGCGCGGTATCATCGCGGTGAAGGGGAACGGTGATCCTATGGGAACGATTCTCAATATGAGGGTCCGCATCGCAGCCCAAATGACCCACCATCGGCAGATAGCGGAAGTGGCTGCGATTTGCAGGACTCTCCATAGGTTTGAACTCCCGGTCCTGAGGGCAGATTTCCCGCAGCGGAAGCGTGATATAATTCTTAGCTTCCTCAAACCAATGACAGATCAATTCTCGAAGTTTTTCCGGATACTGCTCCGCAATATTTTTCGCCTCTGCAAAATCTTCATTCAGATTATATAATTCCCAGGTATCTTCTTCAAATGGCTTTCCCGGATGATGGACCGCCACCGCTTTCCAGCCATCCTCAATGTAGCCACGCGTGTTCGCCCACAGGTAATACTTTCTATTCCGGTCAATGGGCGCCTGCGCATCCTGGAATGTCTGGGCAAAGCTCACACCATGTAGGGGCATCTGTTCCACGTCATTGATCGTGGCAGGCAGTTTCGCGCCCACAACATCTAAAACGGTAGGCGTCACATCACAAACGTTGACGAACTGGGAACAGACAGAGCCTTTCTCCCGAATGCCTTCCCCCCAATGGACGATGAGTGGGCAACGCACGGCTCCACCATAGGCAGTGCCCTTGTATTCTTTAAACGGAGTGTTGCTCACGGAGGCCCACCCCTTTGGATACAGCGCCCGGACCTCTGGGCCGCCGATGTCATCGATTATAGCGAATAAGTCTTCAAAGCTGGGGCTGCTTCCATTGAGCGTACGGATAAAGTCATCAACCCCCTCTGTCCCTCCATCGCGGGAAGCGCCATTGTCACTGATGAGTATCATGAGCGAATTGTCATATTCCCCGATCTCCTTCAAAAACGAGATCAGCCGTCCCACCTGCTCGTCACAGTGGGTGATAAACCCGGCATAGGTTTCCTGAAACCTCTGGTACAGCTCTTTCCGTTCTTCCTCTAACTCATCCCAAACTTGAATGCTGGAGTCACGCGCTGTTAATACAGTTCCTTCTGGAACGATGCCAAGCTGTATCTGCCGCCGGAACCGCTCTTCCCGAACCGCATCCCACCCTTTGGCGTATAGTCCCTTATACCGTTCCCGATACTCTGGCGGAACCTGGTGCGGAGAATGAGCCACTCCAAAACACAGATATAGGAAAAACGGCTGTTCCGGGAACACAGAAACCTGATCTGAAATGAACTGCATCGAGTGGTCAACCAGGTCGGCGGATAGGTGATATCCAGCGCGGCGCGGTGGATCGATATTGTGGTTATCATAGATTAGTTGAGGAGAGTATTGGTCAGTCTCCCCTTCCAAGAACCCATAAAAACGGTCAAACCCCTTTCCCAGAGGGCGGTACTCAAAAGGCCCTGCAGGCGTTTCCATATAGAGAGGCGCAGCATGCCATTTTCCAACGGCAAACGTGGCATATCCGTTCTTCTTCAAAATCTGGGCCACAGTGCCCGCTCGGTGTGTAATCCGTCCCTGTGTCTCCGGGCGGTCAGGGCCAAATACCATATTGGCAATCGACCCCATTCCAATGGCATTGTTGTCACGGCCGGTGAGCAGGGAGGCTCTTGTCGGAGATGACGCGGGACAGACCGTAAAGTTGTTATACAGCAGTCCATCAGCTGCCAGCGCATCCACATTAGGTGTCTGAACCTCTGACCCAAAGCAGCCCAAATCAGAAAAACCCATGTCGTCCAGGACCAAGTAGATCACATTGGTTTTCTTCGGGGGATTAAGCGTGGAAGGCATAGTATCCTCCTCCAATTTCTCAAAATGAATACAAAGCGGACCCCTTCCTGTGGGTCAGTTTTACTATACTCTTTTAGGTCAGGAAAAAAATCAACATTTGCTTACACAGCAGTCCGTATTTTCTTTCTATTCCTTTTCTGGCAAGGGGACTTCTGCCTCCAATACCTTCAAGAAAGACTGAATCACAGGCGAGGTAAGCTCCGGCGCCGTTTCGATATACCCCATGACCAGAGGAACGGGGGGATCCAGAGGTAGAGAAACCAAAGAAGAATTTTTGAAATACAAATCATCTAAATAGTTGGAAAATCCAATTGTATCAGGGTCAGTCTCCAATAACACGCGGCTCATAGACAAGCTGTTTCCAGCCATCAGAACCTTTACCTTCTCATTGGCGGGAACTAGCCGGTGAAGGGTACGCTGGGAGAAATTGAATAATACCAATGGATGCGCTTTCAGCTCCTCTGGTCCGATACACTTTTTTTGACACAGCGGGGACTGGCTAGAAACGCAGGCTTTCATATTATAGCGAGCCAAGGGGTGGATATTAAATATAAGCGGATGATCCCGAAACGCCTCTTCAAATTCCAATTCTTCCATATTAAACAGCAGGATCTCATTGAAGCGTTCATTCCTTTTGGCATGCTGTAGCAGAAGCGGCAGAGAAAGCTCTTGTAAATGGATGGATGTTCTGGGGTTACGGCGGTGAAACTTTCGGATGACTGCAGGGAGAAAAGTCAGCGTAGGCAGTGGCGCGGAGCAAAGAAACAATTCGTCCTTTTCTGTATGTGCGCCGCTGGCGCGATAGCTGTTCATACGCTGCTGCAGTGCATCACTGGCGCGTAAAATCTTGTTGGCCAGCTCATATGCTTCACTCCCAGCCGCAGTAAGATGGAGCTTAGATCCCTCCCGGCAGAACAGGACGGCTCCCAATTCTTTTTCCAGCTGCTGAATGGCCTGGCTGAGCCCTTGTGGTGAAATGTACAACAGTTCCGCCGCCGCGCTGATTGTCCCGATCTCCACGACTTTTACAAAATAGTCTAGGTATTCAGTTCTCATGGCCGGCTGGATAAAGTCCAGCCCTCACCTCCTTCAAATTTTCCATGCGCACATCAATTATATATAAAAGCCGGCAAAACAAACAGATGAAATCCATGATTTCCAGCAAGAGTTTCTTGTTGGGGGATACACATTTTCTTGATGCAAACAGGATCAAGACACTATATAATTAAAAACAGCAATCCCGACTACCGGAGGTGAGATTATGTCCGTTCACCACACGCCCTTCCACATCGTTGCCAAGCCTATTGGCGCACTTTGCAACATGAATTGCAGCTACTGTTTCTATGCAGAAAAAAAATCATTTTATCCTGCTATAACACCGATGACAGATAAAGTGCTAGAGCATTTTATCCGCTCCTATCTCTCCGCGCATCCAGGACCCGAAGTTAACTTCCTTTGGCAAGGCGGGGAGCCGCTTTTGCTTGGAATTTCATTTTATCAAAAAGCATTATTGTTTCAGCAAAGGTTTTCTGGGCGAAAAAGGATCACAAATGCGATTCAGACCAATGGGACGCTTTTAACTGAGGCGTGGTGCCAGTTTCTGAAGCGCAACCACTTTTTAGTTGGGATCAGTTTGGACGGTCCTGCTGACATCCATAACGCATACCGCTGCATGCGCAGCGGCAAGCCAAGCCATCAAGCGGTTTTAAATGGGCTTCAGCTGCTCCAGAAATATCAGGTGGACTACAATGTGACCTGCTGCGTATCTGACGTTTCGACACGGGATCCAAAAAAGATCTATCATTATCTTAAGTCGCTCGGAATCGCTTATCTACAGTTTGCCCCGCTTGTCGAGCGGGAACCAGACATAGCGGAGCAAGAAGAGGGACTGCTCCACGCATGTCCGGATAACCGGGCAGGCCACCTAAATCTGATGCCCGGAACCGTAGATAGCCTAGCGTATGGCCAATTTCTGTCTGCCGTTTTTGATGAGTGGATTCGTCAAGATATCGGACGGATTTATATAATGAATTTTGAATGGGCGTTAAGTGCATGGCTTGGGCTGCCTGCAACCTATTGTATCTTTGCCCCTACCTGCGGAAACGCATTGGCGGTAGAATACAATGGCGATCTTTACTCCTGTGATCACTATGTCTACGCTGCATATAAAATTGGAAATTTGATGCATGACGATTTAAACCATCTTTTAGATAGTCCGATCCAACAAAAATTCCAACAGAAGAAATCAACACTGCCGGATACGTGCGTTAGTTGTACCTATTGCTTTGCCTGCCACGGAGAATGTCCCAAAAACCGTTTTATGCCAGGAGATCGTAATTACCTCTGCCAGGGGTACTTTTATTATTTTTCTCACATTCGCCCCTACATGGAACGAATGGCAGATTTAATTCGCAAAGGGAAGGCGCCTTGGCTGATCCGAAACGAATTTCCTGATCTGATGTGAAAGTTTTTGTTTATAGTTCGCCCTGTGTTTTCTTGCTGTTTCTCGTTGTCTCTTTCCTGTATGATAGGATTATACAAAGCGGTCACTTCCTCAAAAAAGAGAAGGAGAGATTTCAATGGGTAAATTGCGGCGAGACTTGATATTCTCTATCATCGGCATTCTCATTATGTTCTTAGGGTTCCTGCTGCCTCCCTTTGCAGGAATTTCCAAAGCAGGAGTCATCATTATCTTTATATTTGCTGGCGCATTGCTTCTGTGGACTTTTGTCAGCGGAGATTGGGCCAGCATCTTAGCGCTGGTCTTAATCGGCCTGAGCGGCTACTACGGCGCGGGCGCAGCAGGATTTAAGGCCGCGCTTGTCAGCGCTCTGGGAAACGACACTGTCCTCACGATCATGTTCCTCTCCATATTGTTCGGCGGTCTGCAAATGTCTGGGGCACTCTCTTATTTAGTCAAATGGTTCTTATCCAGAAAAATCGTCGCTGGACATCCCTATGTTATTCTGGCTTTCATCGGAGGGCTGTCCTTCCTGGTGTCCGGTGTTTCCACGAATATGGTGGCGCTGATTGTCATGTGGGCTATCGTACAAAATATCTGCAGCATTTCTTCTATTGGACGCAAAGAACCTATTTGGGTGTACATGTTTGGTATTGTTTTGCTTGGTGCGTCCGTGGGCACCGCGATTCTGCCCTTCCAAGGGGTCGGTATTGCCATGATGTCGGTTTATAATAATATCGGCGGAGACTATCCAATCAGCACAACTGGCTATCTGATCCTAACGGTCCTTATGGGGATACTCCTTATGGCAGTCTTCCTGGTATTGACTAAGTTTATCTTCCGGCCTGATGTCAGCAAATTGAAATGTCTGACCTGCGAGACGCTCAATGCAACCTATACGCTGCCCCCTATGAGCAAGGCGCAAAAGCTGTATTTAGCCGTCCTTCCGCTCTATCTTTTGATGGTTGTCGTCCCTTCCTTTGGCACTCTGGGTCAATTACCAATACTGAATCTTCTGAATGAGATGGGCGCGCTTGGCATAGCTTTCGCCTGGATGGTAGTCCTTATGTTAGTTCGGTTTGATGGAACGCCTGTCTTGAACTTCCGTGAGGTTGCGTCCAGGCAAGTGCCCTGGAGCGTCGTTCTGATGGTTGCCATTGGCATTGCGGTGTCTCAGGTCTTTGGAGATGCAGAGGTTGGTATTATGAACGCGATCCAGAATGTCTTGCGTCCTCTGCTGGCCGGGAAGCCCACCCTCTTGGTTGTGTTGATTCTTATGGTCACTGGGGTGATTATTACAAACTTTGCGGCAAATGCCGCCATGGCGTTTGTTCTTACCCCCATTGCAGTGGCCTGCGCTACAGAGCTGGGATTGAATCCGGCTCCGATCGCGCTTTGCGTTATGATGATCGTTTTTGTTGCGCTTCTTACTCCAGCGGCCTCTCCCGCAACCGCTATGTGTTATGCGGAGGACCGCTACTACACTGCAAAAGAAATCCGCTCCTGGGCCTTGGTTATCAGCATCCTCGCGATTGTTTTGTACACCGTCGTCGGCTACCCATTGTCCACTTTCTTTGTTCACTTTTAATGCAAAAATATAAAAAGGATGCATCTGCCAACTTTACTGGCAGATGCATCCTTTTCCTCAGCATAATTACTATTTCTGATTTTTATGCAAGACGGCTATTAAAGAGTTCTTCTGAAAAGCGAAAAGAATACTTTTTAAGGCGTACAGCCATGCACTATCATCTCCAATCGTAGTCAAAGTATATCATAATAAGGCACAAAAGGCTAGATGGTATCACGAAAGAAAAATAGGTAGGTACTAAAGACTTACCCTTGGTCCGAATAGCATACAGAACTTGTGGATTCCGTCAAAGCATTCTCATCACTTTCTACTCTACTTTCCTTTCTCCCGTCACTCTTTAGCTCGTTCACCCCCACATTCCGCCACCGGCTGCGGTGCGTTCTGTAGCCAGAAACACTGTCTATGGCTCAGAATCTGCAGTACTGTAAACAAAATATACAACGTCCTGCTGTGGCTCTGCGTGGGAAATACTCCATTTCTGTCGGCAAGCGCTCCTCCTGCCCATCTAAGTGGTGGGACAAAACGACCGTCAAAAATTTTCTTGACATTCCAGTCCCTCGGTGTTATACTGCACCCATAATTGAACAAGTTAAACCGTTGAAGCGGAGATAACGGCAATAATGCCTCTACAGAGAGCCCGCAGTGCTGAGAGTCGGGTGAGAAACAAGTTGTCAAATGGACCGCTGAGGGCGCAGTCAAAGGCCAATGGCCGAGTATTCTGCGACGTGTGGGCATACGTCAGTTGCCGGGGATATGTTGGTATCCCGTCAAGCGCACGGCGTCACTGCCGTGAATCAAGGTGGCACCGCGGATCGTATGTATTCGCCCTTGAGAGATCGTACTGGTCTCTCAAGGGCATTTTTTATTTTCTAAATCATTGAGCAAGGAGGTCCTATCCATGGCGGATAGAGCAGGAAGATTCGGCATCCACGGCGGGCAGTATATTCCCGAGACGCTGATGAACGCAGTCATCGAATTAGAGCAGGCTTATCTCCACTGGCGGGATGATCCCGGCTTTCAGGATGAGTTGACCGCCCTGCTCAACGACTACGCCGGTCGCCCCTCCCGGCTGTACTTCGCCGAGAAGATGACTCGGGATCTAGGTGGGGCGAAGATTTATCTCAAACGGGAGGACCTGAACCACACCGGCGCCCACAAGATCAACAACGTGCTGGGGCAGGCCCTGTTGGCCAAAAAGATGGGCAAACGCCGCCTCATTGCCGAGACCGGCGCTGGACAGCACGGGGTGGCCACCGCCACCGCCGCCGCCCTGTTCGGCATGGAGTGCGTGGTCTTTATGGGACAGGAGGACACCGTCCGTCAGGCTCTCAATGTCTACCGGATGCGCCTTCTGGGTGCGGAGGTAGTGCCGGTCACTGAGGGGACTGGCACCCTGAAGGACGCCTGCTCCGCCGCCTTCCGGGAGTGGACCTGCCGGATCGAGGACACCCACTACTGCCTGGGCTCGGTCATGGGCCCCCACCCCTTCCCCACCATAGTGCGGGACTTCCAGGCGGTCATCTCCCGGGAGATCAAGGCACAGCTGCTGAAGAAGGAGGGCCGGCTCCCCGATGCGGTGCTGGCCTGCGTGGGCGGCGGCTCCAACGCCATCGGCTCCTTCTACCACTTCCTCCCCGCTCCTTCCGTCCGGCTCATCGGCTGCGAAGCCGCAGGGCGTGGGGTGGATACGCCGGACACCGCCGCCACCATCGCCGTCGGCCGGCTGGGCATCTTCCACGGCATGAAGTCCTACTTCTGTCAAGACGAGTACGGTCAGATCGCCCCGGTCTACTCCATCTCCGCCGGCCTGGACTACCCCGGCGTCGGACCGGAGCACGCCATGCTCCACGACACCGGCCGGGCGGAGTACGTCCCCGTCACCGACGAGGAGGCGGTGGACGCCTTCGAGTACCTCTCCCGCACGGAGGGCATTATCCCAGCCATCGAGTCGGCCCACGCCGTGGCCTATGCCCGTAAGCTGGCCCCCACGATGGGAAAGGATCAAATTCTGGTTGTCACCCTCTCCGGGCGGGGGGACAAAGACTGTGCGGCCATCGCCCGATACAGAGGGGAGGATCTTCATGAGTAATATCGCAAAGGCCTTTGCCAGCGGCAAGGCGTTCATTCCGTTCATCACCTGCGGCGACCCGGACTTGGTCACCACCGAGCAGGCGGTCCGGGCCATGGCTAAAGCCGGAGCTGACCTCATCGAGCTGGGCATCCCCTTCTCTGATCCCACGGCGGAAGGCCCGGTGATCCAGGCAGCTAATGCCAGGGCGCTGTCCGCCGGCACGACCACGGACAAGATTTTTGAGATGGTTCGGCATCTGCGCCAGGATCTGACGACTCCCTTAGTTTTTATGACCTATGCCAATGTGGTGTTCTCCTACGGGATCGACCGGTTTTGTGCCGCCTGCGCGGAGGTCGGCGTGGATGGTCTCATCCTGCCAGATGTGCCTTATGAGGAAAAGGATGAGTTCGAGCTGGAGTGCCGCAGGCACAGACTGGACCTCATCTCCATGGTAGCCCCCACCTCGGAGGCACGGATCACCGCCATTGCCAGAGGCGCCAAGGGGTTTCTCTACGTGGTTTCCAGCCTGGGCGTTACCGGCATGCGCAGTGCCATCACCACAGACATCGGCGCCATGATCAAGAAGATCCGGGAAAATACTTCTCTCCCATGCGCTGTGGGGTTCGGCATCTCCACCCCAGAGCAGGCCTGGCACATGGCTGCCCTCTCGGATGGGGCCATCGTTGGCAGCGCCATCGTCAGGCTCATGGAGCAGTATGGGACAGAGGCCGCCCCCTATGTGGCGGAGTATGTCCGTACCATGAAGCAGGCGGTGAATGCTCACTAACTTGCCCTATCTATTAGAATACATCTGTCAAGGAGGTTCCAACTATGTATAAGCAGATCATGACCAAGATCACCACCGGCCAGAAGCTGACCGAGGAGGAGATCTTTTCCCTCATCGCCGCTATCAACCGTAGCCAGATCAGTGACGTGCAGATCGCCGGGTTCCAGGTTGGCCTGCTCATGAAGGGCACCAGTCTGGATGAGCTGTCTGCTTTCGCCAAGGCCATGCGGGCAAACTGTGTGCTGCTTCGCCCCCATGTCACTGCCGAACTCATGGACACCTGCGGTACCGGCGGAGGTCTGTCTACCTTCAATATTTCTACTGCCACCGCCCTGGTGGCGGCTGCCGCGGGGATTCCGGTGGCCAAGCACGGCAGCCGCTCTATCTCCAGCCTCTCCGGCAGTGCCGACGTACTGGAAGCCCTGGGTGTCAACATCAACCTCACACCCCAGCAGGCGGAGCGGCTCATTGAGGACATCGGCATCGCCTTTATCTATGCCCCCCTCTTCCACCCAGTCATGTGCAAGGTGCTGCCCCCGGAGACGGAGCTGGGGATCAAGACCATCTTCTACACCATCATTGGGCCGCTCATCAACCCGGCCTTCGCCCCCCGGCATCTGCTGGGTGTCTACAAGCCGGAACTGCTGGACACTGTGACCTACGTGGCCAGAGAACTGGGCTACACCAACGCCATGTTTGTCCACGGATTGGACGGGCTGGATGAGATCTCCCTGCTGGGCAAGACCCGGATCAACTATCTGAAAAATGGCACAGTGCGTACCTTCGAGATTACCCCCGAGGAGTTCGGCATGAAATCCTGTTCCCTGGAGGACATCAAGACAGGGACACCCACCGAAAACGCGGACACCATACGAGGCGTATTCAGCGGGGCGGTCACTGGCCCTAGGAAGGATGCCGTCGTGCTCAACGCGGCGGGCGCCCTAGTGGTAGGCGGCAAGGCTGAGGGCTTTCCGGATGGCATCCGGCTGGCCCGGGAAATCATCGAGAGCGGCCGGGCAGAGCAAAAGCTGGCGGAGCTGGTGGCTTGCTCCAGCGCCGTCGCAGAGGTGAGCGCATGAACCGGTTTGTGGAGTGTCTGCTGGCCCGCCGACGGGCGGGGTATGTGCCGGTCATTCCGGATTTCAAGAGGATCTCCCCCGCGGACGGGCCCCTTTTTTCCGGGCGGAATGTCCTCCGGGCGGCAGAGGACATGGAGAGGGCCGGCGCCCCCGCCCTCTCCGTGGTCACAGAGGAAAAGCACTTCGGCGGCTCTCTGGAGCTTCTCTCCGACCTTGTGAATGCGGTGGACATCCCGGTGCTGAGGAAAGACTTCATCCGTACCACCGCCGACATCGTAGAAACTGCCCGCCGTGGCGCAGCGGCTGTCCTACTGATCTGCTCATGCCTGGATGAGGCAGCCCTTGGTTCGCTGTACCGTGACGCTATCTCCTATGGTCTGGAGCCGCTGGTAGAGGCCCATACAGCAGAAGAATTACAGTGGGCGAGGAACCTAGGTGCCACACTAGTGGGCATCAACAACCGGGACATTATGGCTCTGGAGCGGGACGGCGGCACCGTGGCCACCACATCGGCGCTGGCAGTCTGCAAGCCGGAGAATGCGGTGCTCATCAGCGAAAGTGGCATCCAGTCCCCGGCCGATGTCCGCGCAGCCCTGGCTGCTGGGGCCGACGGGGTGCTGGTGGGCACTGCCATCTGGATGGCGGAAGACCCTGTCTCCTGCTACCGTACACTCTCCATAGCGGAGAATACAGACAGATGACGCCGCAACTGAAGATCTGCGGCCTCATGCGGGATAGGGACGTGGAGCTTTGCTGTAGCATGGGAGTGGACATCTGTGGCTTTGTCACCGAGTATCCCCTGGATGTCCCCTGGAATCTGTCCAAAGAGGACTGTAGATATCTCCTGGCAGGGGTAGCGCCATCTACAAAGAGCTGCATCGTCACTGGCGGAGCGCCAGAACAGATTCTTGCCCTGACGTTGGATCTACGGCCCGATCTGGTCCAGCTCCACTTCCACGAGACGCTGGCAGACACCGCCGCCCTAGTGCAGGCGTTGGCCCCCTATGAGATCAGGGTCATCAAGACCATCCCCACTTCCCCAGATGAGCGCAGGGGGCAGTTTGGTGCGGGATCTTTGGAGGACTGCGTCCGAGCGCTATGCGGCATCGGGGTCTATGGCGTTTTAGCAGACAGCAGGGGACCGGACAACGCCGCCCAGGGCGGGGCGTTGGATCTCGGCTTCAGCCAGCGCGTATGCGCAGTCTCCACCTGCCCGGTGGCCATTGGCGGCGGGATCACGGCGGACAACTGCCGAACCATTGTTGAAGCCGTGCGGCCCGCCATCCTGGACGTGATGACGGGAGTGGAAGATGCCCCCGGGCGCAAGTCTGGTGAAAAGCTGGCGGCACTGTTAGGCGTGCTCCATGACCGACAGCCGTGATCTCTATGGCGCATCCGCCAATCAACTCCACGAATTTCAGCACGTTAAATTGTAAAAATTCCGGCATTTGGGCTAATTGACGTGATTCCCGTCTCATGCTATACTGCACTCAAAGAGGACGAAGGTGTTCGGATGAACGCCTTCGTCCTCTTATTTTATCCGCCTGATGCGCTTCGGCCACCGCGGGGGACGAACGCATCCGGGGGGAGAGAGACATCTTCATTCGGGGAGGTATGAAAATGACATATTCCGTTACAGACACCCTATGGGTATTTCTGGCCGCGATTCTGGTCTTTTTTATGAATCTGGGATTTGCCGCGGTAGAGGCGGGCTTTGCCCGGGCCAAAAACACGGTCAACATCCTGTCCAAGAACTTCATCGTCTTTGCCGTCTCGTCCCTGGGCTTTCTGCTGCTGGGGTGGGGGCTGATGTTCGGCGGGGACGCCCTCTTTGTGGGCACGGAGCACCTGTTCCTCCTGGGGCAGTCGGACCTGTCCTTCTATGACGATACCCTCACCTCGTCCGTGCCCTTCTGGGGGAAGTTCTTCTTCCAGCTGGTGTTCTGCGGGACTGCTGCCACCATCGTGTCCGGTGCGGTGGCCGAGCGCATCAAGTATATCGCTTTCATCTTGTTCTCTTTCGTGCTCACCTTGGTGATCTACCCCATCGTGGGCCACTGGATCTGGGGTGGCGGCTGGCTGAGCCAGTTGGGCTTTCTGGACTTTGCCGGAGACAGTGCAGTCCACTCCGTGGGCGGCTGGGCGGCACTATCCGGTGCACTGATCCTGGGTCCCCGCATCGGAAAGTACGGCAAAGACGGCAAGCCCAGGGCCATTCCCGGCCACAGCATGTCCCTGGCGGTGATTGGCCTGTTCGTGCTCTGGCTGGGCTGGTTCGGATTCAACCCTGGCTCCACCATGAGCTTCGAGAACCCCTCTGACGTGATGCACATTCTGATGACTACCAATACCTCCACTATTGCAGCAGTGCTCACTTCTACCATTACTGCTTGGGTGTTTCTGGGGAAACCCGACCTGGGCATGACCATCAACGGCTGTCTTGCCGGGTTGGTGGGCATCACTGGAGGCTGTGCCTATTTCACGGTGGAGGTCTCCCTGCTGGTGGGAGCTGTCGCCGGCGCTCTCGTGGTATTTCTGGTGGTGTTCTTCGACCGCATCCATATCGACGACCCTGTGGGCGCCACTTCGGTCCATCTGGGATGCGGGGTGTTCGGCACCCTCTGCGTGGGACTGTTTGCCAAAGAGGGTGTCACCTCTCTGTCCACGGCCAATGGCCTGTTCTACGGTGGCGGCCTATCTCTGCTCGGGGTGGAGCTGTTGGGCATTGCGGCCATCGGCGTGTTCGTTTTTGCCGCCTCCTCCCTTGTCTGGCTGGCCTTGAAACACACCATTGGCATCCGGGTGTCCAAAGAGGAAGAATTGGCCGGGCTGGACATCGGAGAGCACGGCAACATGGCCTATCCCGACTTTGTCCCGCCGGCCTCTATCGGGGAATTCACTGCGGAAGAGCACACAAGACGCTCAGCCGCTCCGGCGGTCAGCGTCGATCAGGCGGTTTCCGTGGTTCATCGAGCCGTGCCCACTGGGAGTGGCCGCCCCAAGATGACCAAGGTATCCATCATCACCAACCAGTCCCGGTTCGCCCAGCTTCAGGACGCGCTGGAGCGGTTGGGCGTCACGGGTATGACGGTGACCAATGTGTTCGGCTACGGCGTGCAGAAGGGTCATGCAACCACATACTACCGGGGCGCACCAGTGGAGGCCCGGTTGCTGCCCAAGGTAAAAATCGACGTGGTCATCTCTAGAATCCCCATCCAGACTCTGGTGGACACAGCAAAAGAGGCGCTGTATACCGGAAAAGTGGGCGATGGCAAGATCTTCATCTACGACGTGGAACAGGTAGTCAAGGTCCGCACCGGCCAGACTGGGTACGACGCCCTCCAGGATGAGGAAGGCATCACAGACCGGCCGTAACCGATCAGAAAAGAAAAGAGCCGGCATCCGCGACGCGGATGCCGGCTCTTTTTGCGCTTGCGGTGGCCAACTCACAGCCGCTCTAAAAGATATGTGTCCACCTCCCGGGCTGCGCCCCGGCCCTCGACAATGCCCCATACCACCAGGGACTGGCCGCGGCGCATGTCGCCGGCAGCGAACACCTTGTCTACCCCGGTGGCATACATTCCGGGTACGGTGGCCACGTTGGAACGGGCGTCCCGGATCAGGCCGAAGGCCTCGGGCACATAGTCCTCCGGGCCCAGAAAGCCGGCGGCGATGAGCAGCAACTGGCAGGGCAGCTCCTCCTCCGAGCCGGGAATCTCGACCATGGTCATCCTGCCGTCGGCCAGCTTGGACTCCAGATGCACCGCGATGACGGATTGGAGGTTTCCTTCCCTGTCCGCCCGGCACTCCTTGATAGTCATCTGGTACCGCCGGGGGTCTTGCCCGAATACAGCCACAGCCTCCTCCTGCCCGTAATCCGTCTTGCAGATCCTGGGCCACTGGGGCCAAGGGTTGTTTTCCGCTCGGGTATCTGGGGCCTTCGGCATCATCTCAATTTGAGTGACGCTGCGGCAGCCGTGGCGAATGGAGGTGCCCACGCAGTCGTTGCCCGTGTCGCCGCCCCCCACAATGATTACGTCCTTGTCCGCCGCATCCAGATACGTGCCCTTGGCCAGCCCCGTGTCCAGCAGGGATTTGGTGGTGGAAGTAAGAAAATCTACTGCGAAGTGAATCCCCTTTACCTCCCGCCCGGTGACAGCCAAATCTCGTGCCTTCTTGGCTCCGCAGGCCAGAATCACCGCATCGTACTGCGCCAGCAGCTCCTGAGCAGGCACGTCTGTGCCCACATTGCAGCCGGTACGGAAGATCACGCCCTCGGCAGCCATGAGGTCCACTCGCCGCCGGACTACTTCCTTCTGCAGCTTCATATTGGGGATGCCGTACATCAGCAGGCCGCCGATCCGGTCTGCCCGTTCAAACACGGTGACCGTGTGGCCCCGGCGGTTGAGTTGGTCCGCTGCGGCCAATCCCGCCGGGCCGGAGCCCACCACCGCCACCTGCTTTCCAGTGCGCACCTTGGGAACATGTGGGACGATGAGCCCTCGGGCATACCCCTCCTCCACGATGGCCAACTCGTTCTCCTTCACCGTGACTGGGTCACCGTTCAGGCCACAGGTACAGGCCGCCTCGCACAGGGCGGGGCACACCCGGCCGGTAAACTCAGGAAAGTTGTTGGTCTTTCGCAGCCGTTTCAGGGCGTGGTCCAGGTTGCCGTGGTATACCAGGTCGTTCCACTCCGGAACCAGATTGTGCAGCGGACAGCCGGTATACATCCCCGCCAGCTGCACTCCGGACTGGCAGAAGGGCACGCCGCACTCCATGCACCGGGCCCCCTGCCGCTGCCTCTCCTCTTCTGGCTGCATGGGATGGAACTCATTCCAGTGCCGGATGCGCTCCAGAGGCGCCTGCGCCGGATTGCTCCGGCGCGGATAGTCCAGAAATCCTGTGGGTTTTCCCATTACCGTTCCCCTCCTGTCACCGCGTAAAATGCCTCGACTTCCGCCTCATCATGGCTCAGTCCCCGCTTTTCCACCTGGGCAATGGCCCTGAGGATCCGGTCATAGTCCCGAGGCAGGATTTTCTTGAAGGACTCCACCGCATGGTCAAAATCCTCCAGAATGGTCCGTCCCTTCACCGAGCCGGTTGCGGCCACGTGTTCCTGGATCATCCAGCGCAGTTCCTCCCTGTCGTGCCGGTCGGTAACCAGTTCGATGCTCACCAGCTCCTTGTTCACCCGCAGATACAGATCCCGCCGGGGATCCCACACGTAGGCGATGCCCCCAGACATGCCGGCGGCAAAGTTCTTGCCGGTGTCCCCCAGCACCACCACCCGGCCGCCGGTCATATATTCGCAGCCGTGGTCGCCCACGCCTTCCACCACCGCGCAGGCGCCGGAATTACGCACGGCAAACCGCTCTCCGGCCACGCCGGCGATGAATGCCTTGCCGGCGGTGGCGCCGTACAGGGCCACATTGCCCGCAATGATGTTCTCATCCGCCTGATACCGGGCAGCCTTCGGGGGATAGAGCACTAGCTTGCCCCCAGACAGGCCCTTGCCGAAATAGTCGTTGGTATCTCCCTCCAGTTCCAGGGTCAGGCCCTTGGGGATGAACGCACCGAAGGACTGTCCTCCGCCGCCGGTGCAGCGGACCACAAAGGTGTCCTCCTCCAGCCGGTCCTCCCCGTACAGCCGGGTGATGTCTGAGCCGAAGAGGGTGCCCACCGTCCGGTCGGTGGAGGTGACGGGGATGGAGACAGACTTCTTCTGTCCCTTTTTCAGCGCGCTGCCCATCTTCTGGAGCAGCACCGACATATCCACTGTCTGTTCCAGATGGAAGTCGTACGCATCCGCAGGGTCGAAGTGGGTCTTGTACGCCCCGTTCACATAGGGATTGCCCAGGATGGCGGACAGATCCACCGTGGCCGCCCGCTCATTCACCGCATGTTCCCGCACCCGCAGCAAGTCGGTGCGGCCCACCAGCTCCTCCACGGTGCGCACGCCCAGCTTTGCCATGTGCTCCCGCAGCTCCTGGGCGATGAAGCGCATGAAGTTGACCACATACTCCGGCTTGCCCCGGAAGCGCTTACGCAGCTCCGGGTTCTGGGTAGCCACCCCCACAGGGCAGGTGTCCAGGTTGCACACCCGCATCATCACGCACCCCATGGTCACCAGGGGCGCGGTGGCAAAGCCGAACTCCTCCGCTCCCAGCATGCAGGCGATGGCCACGTCCCGGCCGCTCATCAGCTTGCCGTCGGTCTCCAGCACTACCCGGGAGCGCAGCCCGTTCTGAATGAGAGTCTGGTGGGTTTCCGCCAGTCCCAGCTCCCAGGGCAGTCCGGCGTTGTGAATGGAGGTGCGGGGGGCCGCGCCGGTGCCCCCGTCATAGCCGGAGATCAGCACCACCTGAGCCCCCGCCTTGGCCACGCCGGCGGCAATGGTGCCCACCCCCGCCTCACTCACCAGCTTGACGGAGATCCGGGCCCGGCGGTTGGCGTTCTTCAGATCGTAGATCAGCTGGGCCAGGTCCTCGATGGAGTAGATATCATGGTGGGGCGGCGGAGAGATGAGGGAGACCCCGGGGGTGGAATACCGGGTCTTGGCGATCCAGGGATACACCTTTCGGCCGGGCAGATGTCCTCCCTCCCCTGGCTTGGCCCCTTGGGCCATCTTGATCTGGATCTCCTGGGCGCTCACCAGATATTCGCTGGTGACGCCGAACCGGCCCGAGGCCACCTGCTTGATAGCCGAGCACCTGTCGCTCTTGAGCCGCTCGGGGCGCTCACCCCCCTCGCCAGAGTTGGACTTTCCCCCCAGGGCGTTCATGGCCAGGGCCATGCACTCGTGGGCCTCCTGGGAGATGGAGCCGTAGCTCATGGCTCCCGTCTTGAAGCGCCTGACGATGGAGTCCACACTCTCCACCTCGTCGATGGGGATGGGCTGGTCCAGGTACTTCATCTCCATCAGACCCCGGAGGGTGTGGGGCTTGGTCTCGTCATCCACCAGGGCGGAGTACTGCTTGAAGATCTGGTAGTCCCCGGTCCGGGCCGCCTGCTGGAGCAGGTGGATGGTCTGGGGATTGTACATATGGTCCTCCTGGCCGCTGCGGGCCTTGTGGACGCCGGTGGAGTCCAGGGTGTCGTCCACCTCCAGCCCCAGGGGGTCAAAGGCCCGGGTGTGGTTCTTGTCCACCAGGGCCTCAATCTCCTTCAAGCCGATGCCGCCCACCCGGGAGACGGTGCCGGTGAAGTACTGGTCGATCACCTCTCTGGAAATGCCGATGGCCTCGAAGATCTGGGCGGACTGGTAGGACTGGATGGTGGAGATGCCCATTTTGGAGGCGATCTTCACGATGCCGTGGAGGATGGCGTTGTTGTAGTCGTCCACCGCGGCGCCGAAGTCCTTGTCCAGCAGGCCCTCGTCGATGAGCTGCCGGATGGTTTCCTGGGCCAGATAGGGGTTGATGGCCCGGGCGCCGTAGCCCAGCAGGGTGGCAAAGTGGTGCACGTCCCGTGGCTCGGCGGACTCCAGGATGACAGACACCGCTGTTCGCTTGCGTGTACGGATCAGGTGCCGCTCCAGAGCGGACACCGCCAGCAGGGACGGGATGGCCACGTGGTTCTCATCCACCCCCCGGTCAGAGAGGATGATGATATTTGCTCCGTTGCGAAAGGCCCGGTCCGCAGCCACCATCAGATGGTCCAGCGCCCGCTTCAGGGGTGTGTTCTTGAAGTAGAGAATGGATACCGTCTCCACCTGAAACCCGGGCTTGTTCATGTTTCGGATCTTCATCAGATCCAGGGAAGTGAGGATGGGGTTGCGGATCTGGAGCACCCGGCAGTTGTCCGCCGTCTCTTCCAGTAGGTTGCCGTCATCTCCCACATACACGGTGGTGTCGGTGACCACCTCCTCCCGGATGGCGTCAATGGGGGGATTGGTCACCTGGGCAAAAAGCTGCTTGAAATAGTGGAACAGAGGCTGGTCCTTGTCGTCCAGCACCGCCAGAGGGATGTCGATGCCCATGGCGGCGGTAGGCTCCGCCCCGGTGCGGGCCATAGGCAGAATGGAGGTCATCACATCCTCATAGGTGTAACCAAAGGCCTTCTGTACTTGAGCCCGGCGCTGGGAGGTGTACATCTCCACTTTTTTGTTGGGAATAGGCAGTTCCCGCAAGCGTACCAGGTTCCGGTCCAACCACTCCCCATAGGGATTTCGCCGGGCGTAGCGCTCCTTCAGCTCCTCGTCGCCGATGACCCGACCGGCCAGGGTGTCCACCAACAGCATTTTTCCCGGCTCCAGCCGGGACTTTTTCACGATGCGGGCCGGATCTATGTCAAGCACCCCCACCTCGGAGGAGAGAATAAGTTGGCCGTCGTCGGTGATATAGTACCGGGAGGGACGCAGGCCGTTGCGGTCCAGCACTGCTCCCACTTGGTCTCCGTCGGAGAAAAGAATGGAGGCCGGGCCGTCCCATGGCTCCATCATGGCAGCAAAGTACTGGTACATGTCCCGCTTAGTCCGGGACATGTTAGCATCGTTTCTCCAGGGCTCTGGGATGCAGATCATCACCGCCAGGGGTAATTCCATTCCGCTCATCACCAGAAACTCCAGTGTGTTGTCCAGCATGGCAGAGTCAGAGCCGGAGGTATTCACCACCGGGAACACCTTGTCGATGTCCTTGTCCCACACGGCGCTGTGCATGGTCTCTTCTCGGGCCAGCATCCGGTCAGCGTTGCCCCGGATGGTATTGATCTCCCCATTGTGGGCGATCAAACGGTTGGGGTGAGCACGCTCCCAAGAGGGGTTTGTGTTGGTGGAAAACCGGGAGTGGACCAAGGCGATAGCGGACTGGTAATCCTCATCCTGAAGATCCGGGTAGAACAGCCGTAGCTGGTTCACCAGAAACATGCCCTTGTAGACAATGGTCCGGCTGGACAGGGACGGTACATAGCTGTTGTCGTTGGACTGCTCAAATTCCCGCCGGGCAATATACAGCCTCCGGTCGAAGTCCAGCCCCCGCTCCACTCCTTCCGGCCGCCGGACAAATGCCTGCTCGATGCAGGGCATCTTGTCTAGGGCCTTCTGGCCCAGCACTTGAGCACACACCGGCACCTGCCGCCAGCCGATCAATTCCATACCTTCCTTTTCCACAATGAGTTCGAACATCTTCTTGGCCTGGTTCCGGCGCAGGGTTTCCCGGGGGAAGAAGAACATTCCCACGCCGTAGTCCCGCGCCTCCCCCAGGGCAAAGCCGTGCCGCCGTGCCTGCTTGGTAAAGAACCGATGGGAGATTTGGAGCAGGATGCCCACGCCGTCGCCGGTCTTTCCCTCCGCATCCTTTCCCGCCCGATGTTCCAGCTTCTCCACGATCTTCAGCGCGTCGTCCACCACTTGATGGCTGGGACGGCCCTGGATGTCCACCACGGTGCCGATGCCGCAGGCGTCATGCTCAAAGGCAGGGCTGTAAAGGCCCCTGTTTGCTTCCTGTGTCGTCATGCTTCATGCTCCTCTCCGGTGAAAACAGCGGCAGTCGGACTCCCGACTGCCGCCGTGAGACCGCCTTGTCTCTACCGTTATCTCTGCTGGGTGCCGTCCAGCACCAGCTGCGCTGTCTGTGTCAATCTTGCCCCACTGTTCATACTTTTTTTCTGGAGGTAGCGGTGGGCCTGTTCTTCCGACATGCCGCTCCGGTCCATCAGCACCGCCTTGGCCTGACTGATGAGCGCCAGTTCCTCCTGGCTGCGCTGCGGGCGGGTACGCTGTTCCAGCCGACGCCCCACCTGAAGCAACATTCGTACCGAAGCCAGCAAGTCCACCCTGGACGCTGGGGCAGGCAGCCGGAAGATTTCGTCGTTATCCATTAGTTCCAGCACATCCTGTCGGGCCAACACCAGCATGGCGCAGGCGGGCAGGTCATCGAAGATCAGCTGCGCCGTCTGGTCTCCCAGCTTATATCCGCACACCACCACCGGCATCCGGAACTGGCGGCTGGCCCGCCGCACTTGGTCGGCGGTGCGGCAGACCAGGCAGTCGGCCGCGCCGTCTTCCTCCAGGATCTCTTTGACCCGCAGGGCATTCTTGTTGTTTTCAAAAGCAACGATTACTGTCTCCATTCGCTCCACCCCCACGGACTTATCCGCTCAGTCAGCCAATGACATCTTCCCCGGCCTCACACTCTGGCTCAGGTATTCTCCTTCTGGAAAAATACTCCGGATATCTCCGGTTCTCCTATGGATTGTCAATACAGGATCATGTACTTGTCCCGCTCCCAACTGGATACCCGGGTGCGATATTCCTCCCACTCGGCCTCCTTACCGGCGATGTACTGGCCGGTTACGTGCTCCCCCAGGGTGTCCATGATGAGCTTATCCTTCTTCATACACACCAGCGCCTCCTCCAAGGAACCGGGTAACGCCTCAATACCCCGGCGTCTGCGGGCGGCGGGGGACATGGCAAAGATGTTGTCGGTGATCTCCGGTGGCGGGGTCAGGCCCTTCTCAATACCGTCCAGCCCGGCTGCCAGACATACGGCCAACTCCAGATAGGGGTTGCAGGCCGGGTCGGGGCAACGCAGCTCCACCCGGGTGGACTGCCCTCGGGCAGCGGGGATACGGATCAGGGCAGAGCGGTTGGAGGCAGACCATGCCAAGTAGCAGGGAGCCTCGTAGCCAGGCACCAGCCGCTTGTAGGAGTTAACCAGCGGGTTGGTGATGGCCGCCATTCCCTTCACATGCGCCAGCAGACCGGCGATGAAACTGTATGCCGCATTGGACAGGCCCTTGGGATCGCTCGGATCGTAGAAGGCGTTCTTTCCGTCCCGGAACAAGGACATGTTGGTGTGCATCCCCGAGCCATTGACCCCGAAGATGGGCTTGGGCATAAAGGTGGCGTGCAGACCATTCTTCTGGGCCAGGGTCTTGACCGCCAGCTTGAAGGTCATGATGTTGTCCGCAGTGCGCAGGGCGTCTGCGTACTTGAAGTCAATCTCATGCTGGCCCTGGGCCACCTCGTGGTGGCTGGCCTCGATCTCAAAGCCCATCTGCTCCAGTGACATGCAGATTTCCCGCCGCGTCCCCTCCCCGTGGTCTAGGGGGCCTAGGTCGAAGTAGCCCGCCTCGTCGTTGGTCCTGACCGTGGGCTTGCCCTCGTCATCGGTCTGAAACAGAAAGAATTCCGCTTCCGGACCCACGTTGAAGGCGTCAAAGCCCATGTCGTTGGCCTTCTGGATGACCTGTTTGAGCACATACCGTGGGTCCCCCACAAATGGGGCGCCGTCCGGATCATGGACATCGCAGATCAGCCGGGCCACCCTGCCGTGGCTGGGCCGCCAGGGAAAAATGGTGAAGGAGTCCAGGTCCGGGTAGAGATATTGGTCCGACTCGTCGATCCGCACGAACCCCTCGATGGAGGAGCCGTCAAACATGATCTGGTTGTTGACCGCCTTCTCGATTTGAGACGCAGTAATGGCCACGTTCTTCAGCTGGCCGAAAATATCGGTGAACTGCAGGCGAATGAACTCCACATCCTCCTCTTTGACTTTGCGAATGATGTCTTCCTTTGTGTACAGCATTGCAAGACTCCCCTTTCATTCTTTCAAATAAAAAAAGACAAGGGCAGACCGGCCTCTCAGGTCCGGAACGCCTTTGTCCTAAACTATGTGTGCAGTATAACTGAACAATTCCAGTGTGTCAAGCTTTTTTTGCGGGATTGGTCCATTTTGGTCCCGCAGCCAAACTAAGCCGGGCATCAGCGCCTCCTTTTATGCAAGAAATATAATATCATCTTTCATAATCCTATCTAACCAGCTGTGTGCGGAAGAACGCTCAACAGTGGGTACATAGTTGCGCCATGATAGCATTACAGCCAGTAAAGGCGCTGCGGTGGATACTGCGGCGTCCTTCATCTTTTATGCAAAGGAGGGATCGCTTTGTCTCCCTATGATGAGTGCGAGATATTCGGTGTGTGGGACCCAACGGGGAACTGCGCTCACACAGTGTACTACAGCCTGTTCGTCTTTCAGCATTGGGGACAGGGACCCTGCAGCATTGCCGTAATCCGCGACCGGGAGCTCACTTTTTGCAAAGACATGGGCCTGGTGGGGGTGGTATTCTCCCCGGAGCTCCTGGACCAGTTGGTCGGCACCATGGCCCTCGGCCATTGCGCTTTCCCACCACCAGATGCGCCCATCCCCATTCTCTAACCCTGAGTTATGTGAAGGGCTCCCCGGCAATGACCCGCAGCAGGAATCTGTAATACACCAGAGAACTGCGTACGCTTTTGAGTATCGGGAGGCCGCCTTCCAGGCCACCACCGACTCAGAACTCACCGCCGCTGTAGATAAGCGGCTGGACATCGGCACCCTCTTGGGCTTACTCCTCTCTGGCAGGCTGGACTCCAGCCCGGTGCATGCCATCGGCATGGATACCGACGCTATCGATCTGGAATACACCCGGCAGGCCGCTGGCTTCATCGGTGCAGACCACATTACGGTTGGTTTTATGTATCTGTTTTTTATTTTCTCAGAAGGGCGAGCTGTAAATGGACAACAGAAATCCGCAGCAGTTTGTGACAATCACCGTCTCCGGTGAACTTCCCGGCTTTCAGCATGGGAGAAACGTTTCGTGTTTTGAAACCTGGCTCTTGATGCGGAAATATACGGCGTGACCTGCCACTTGATAGCGCGTTTTCGAACAAGCCCAATATGGGCCAGGTCATTGACACCATCGAATTGGAATGAATGCAGCGATTATCTGCATAGATTTTTAGGCAAAATCCGCCTTAAGCTTTTTACGGATAGCCGCCGGGTCCCCGCGCTTTCAAGTAATAAATCAATTGTAATGATGCCGGTAACAAAGCGCTACCATTCGCCCACGTCCAAGGAAACAAAACATCAAGGTGCAGAAAAACTATAATGCGGGCATCTATTGCCAGCTCAGCCGCGAAGATGAACGGTCAGGCAAACTGGTGTCCGTTGAAAACCAAAAGATCATGTTGGAACGCTATGTCCATACAGGGGTGGATCCTCTAGCCCGGGACAGGGAGCTGGATATGCTCTTTGAACGGCTCTATGAGGACAATGTGTCCGGCAAAATC
>ERZ836441.392-NODE-392-length-51748-cov-5.317645_pt1 | contig 51748 bp, 36 predicted proteins | sample MGYA00519686_ERZ836441 | MGnify/ENA primary metagenome ERZ836441 (study PRJEB31850, sample SAMEA3708800) | human gut metagenome | biome: human gut; feature: human-associated habitat; material: faeces | place: China | collected 2014 ...
CGATATACCCGGCCCCGCCCAGCACTAAGATCGCCATGAGTATGACCTTCCTTTCCTCTCAGCAAAATGATGGGATCAGTCCAACACCACACAGCCGCCCTGGGGGCGGATGTGGAGGATGTGGCACCGACCTGCCCCCAGAAGTTTTTCCATGCCAGTTTGGAAGGAGGCCAACTTTTCCTCGGGGACAAAGGCTTGGATGGTGCCGGCAAAGCCACCTCCGTGGACCCGGATGGCCCCAGTGCCCTCCAGCAGCTCCCGCCCGATGGCCAGGGCCAGAGGGATGGCCTGCTGCCGGGGGTCGGCGACAGACCAGGTGTTCTGCAGGTGCAGGGCGGAGGACAGCCCCGAGGCGTTGACCAGGGCCAGGAACCGGTTAAAGTCCCTCGCCTCCAGTGCGTCCGCCTCATCCAACGCCTTGCGGTCGTCGGCGTAGAAGTGCAGAGCTCGGAGCACAGCCCGGTCGCCGCACTCCCTCCGCAGCTCCGGTATGGCGGCGCGGAAGTCTGCCTCCGGCACATCCCGGAGTACCTGACGGCCGAAGTGGGCGGCCACTGCCCCCATTTCCCGAGTGATGTCGGCGTAGTCGTCGGTGAGGTCGGCGTGGCAGGAGCCGGTGTCCACAATGCACAGGGCATGGCCGGACTGGGAGAAGTCGTACCCCACCTGCCGCACTACGGGGTCGGCGGGATCGGAAAAGTCGATGGCCACCGCACCTCCTACCGACGAACCCATCTGGTCCATCAGGCCGCAGGGCTTGCCGAAGTAGACATTCTCCGCATACTGGCCGATCTTGGCAATGTCTACCGGGGAGAGGACCCCGCCGCAGCAGAAGCGGTTGAGGATGTTTCCGATCAGCACCTCGTAGGCGGCGGAGGAGGACAGCCCGGAGCCGGAGAGCACATCGGAGGCGATGTATGCGTCAAATCCTGCGGGAGAATAGCCCTGTTCCTGGATTTTGGCCGCCACTCCCCGCACAAGGGCTGCGGAGGTGTTGCGCTCCTCCACGTGGGGGAGCAGCTCGTCCAGCCCTACCTCCAGAGCGGGATAGCCCTCGGAGAGGATGCGGATGACATTTAGCCTGTTGGGAGCGGCGCAGGCGAGCATATCTAGGTCCACGCTGCCACACAGCACATGACCGTGCTGATGGTCGGTGTGGTTGCCGCCGATCTCAGTGCGGCCGGGACCGCTGAACAGGGCCGCGTCCGCTTGGCCGTCCGGGTCAAAGGCGGTTTGAAAGCCCTCCGCCACCCGGATGGCCCGCTCTCTGGCCCGGTCCAGGCTGTCCGCCGAGCCGTCCAGGGCATACAGGCCGGCCAGCGTCTGGTCACGGGTGCCGGAGCGCAGGGATGCCAGTAAGGTCTCGCAGGAGCTCATGGGGATCACCTCGTTCTTCAGTGTCACGGCTAGTATATTTAATTTTTAGTAAAAATTCAATAGGCAGATGACATAGCCGAAAAACTTCGGCGCTGTGCACAGGCGCGGAGAGCGCCCTCTGTGCATATTTACCGGGCCGGGGCGGGGCCGCTGCTCTCCCGTACCGTCAGAGAGGGGGGGACCACTACCTTTAGGGGGATGGCGCGCACCGGCTGCTTGCCAGGCAGAGCAGCCCGTTCCACCAGCAGGCGCAGGGCGGTGCGGGCCATCTCATCTACGTGAGTAGACACCGAGGTGAGGGGTGGGTCCACCAGGGCGGAACGGGGGGTGTCGTTGAAGGACACCACCGACACCTGACCGGGGACGGAGATCTCTGCATGGCGCAGGGCCCGGAGGGCCCCAATGGCGCTGTCCTCATTGGCGCAGAGAAAAGCGGTGGGCAGGGGGATGCCGGAGCGCAGAAATTCCTCCACGGCCCGGGCGGCGGCCTCCGCATCCATGGGACAGTCCAGCAGCAGCCTGCGGTCCAGTAGCCCCGGACCCTCCATCAGCCGGATAAAGAGCGACCGCCGCACCTCGGGGGCCGGCTGGCGCCGGTCGTCCAGCTTGTAGGCCGGGCCTATAAAGCCGATGCGCTGGTGGCCCAGGCCAGTCAGGTGTTCCAACGCCAGAGAGATGCCCAGCTCATAGCCCAGCGTCACCGAGTCAAACCGGCTCTCCCAGGGGGAGGAGTCCAGAAAGACCACGTTGGGGGTGAGGGCGGCCATGGCCTCGATTTGGGCAGGGGAGAACAGGCCGATGGCTACGATGCCGTCCAGGGCTGCTCCCTCGGGAGAGGCGAAGCCCTCTCCCCGCTGTTCCAAAGGCAGGCAGGTGTACTTCCGGTCCAGGCAGCCCTGACGGACAAAGCCGCTGAGGTAGAGGTAGTAGGGGTCGTCCAGCTGCTGTGCCGGGGAGAGCATCTCCGCCACCCCCACCCGGAGCAGGCCTTTTAGAGTGCGGCCCCGGCGGCTGCGGGTGGCGGTGTAGTTTAACCGGCCCGCCTCCTCCAACACCTTCCGCCGGGCCTCCTCCGACACGGACAGGGAGGGGTCTCCGTTTAAAATGCGGGAAATGGTGGCGGGAGAATACCCGGTGCGGTCCGCCAGCTCCTTTAAGGTTGCCATGCAAATCCCTCCAAATTTTACTAAAAATAAAATACCATATGGGCGCAACTTAGGCAAGGGAAAAAGACGCTTTTCTTTGCCTTTTTCCAGGAAGTCTGATAGACTGGGGAAAATAAATGGAAACGGAGGCTTTTACTATGACACAACCTTCCCGCCGTCCCTTTGGAACAACCCCCGGCGGCCAGCCGGTGGAACTGCTGATCCTGGACAACGGCACACTGCGCTGTGAGCTTTTGACCCTGGGAGCCACCCTGCGTACCCTGGAGGTGCCCGGTCGGAATGGAAGCCGGGTGGACGTGGTGCTGGGCTATGACGCCCAGGAGGACTATCTGACCTATGGCGGCTACCTGGGTGCAGTGGTCGGCCGGTTTGCCAACCGCATCGCCAGGGGGCGCTTTTCCCTGAACGGGAAAGAATACACCCTGGCGGTGAACGATGGGCCCAACCACCTCCACGGGGGGCTGGTGGGCTTTTCCCACCGGGGGTGGCAGGTGGAGGAGCTGGCAGACGACCGGGCGGTGCTCTCCCTTACCAGCCCAGACGGAGAGGAGGGGTACCCAGGGACGCTGACGGCCCGGGTGACCTACCGTCTGGACGGCTCCGCCTTGGAGCTGCGCTATGAGGCCGTATCCGACAAGGACACCTCCTGCAGCCTCACCAACCACAGCTACTTTAACCTGGCCGGGCATGCCTCCGGCCCGGTGCTGGACCAGGAAATCTGCATCCACGCCCAGGGCTATACCCCCACCGATGGGACCAGCATCCCCCTGGGCACGGTGGAGCCGGTAGAGGGCACCCCCATGGACCTGCGCGCCCCAACTGCTATCGGTACTCACATCGAGGATGATTTTGCCCAACTGCGCCAGGCCGGAGGCTATGACCACAACTACGTGGTGGAGGGGGAGCCGGGTACCCTGCGGCCTGCGGCTTGGGCCCGCTCCTCCAGGACAGGCGTTGTCATGAGCACGGAGACCACTCTGCCCGGCATTCAATTCTACACGGCCAATTTCATCGAGCAGGGCCGTCCCGGCAAGGGGGGCACAGTGTACGGTCCCCGCCATGCCTTTTGCCTGGAGACGCAGTTCTTCCCAGACTCCCCCAACCAGCCTCGGTTTCCATCCTGTATTTTGAGAGCGGGGGAGCGGTATGACCACACCACCCGCTATGTTTTTTCCGTCGAAAGCCCGAATGCGCAGGATTAAGACCGATTTTTACAACTCCCTATGCCGGATTTTTCTATATCGTTTTCTCCTGGCCAATTGTATAATGTGCTCGGATTCAGACGGGCGGATATGAAATCCTGTACGTATTTCACAATGTGAGGCAACCGTATCCAGGCGGCATCCGGTCTGCGTGCAGACAGCCCAAACTGAAAAGTACAAGCAGAATGTACAAAAAAGGAGGAACATGTATGAAGAAACGGTTGTTATCCATTTTGATGGCTGCCGCGATGTTAGGCGCAATATGTTTAACGCCGGCCTTGGCAGCGCCGCCCGCGGTGCCGACCCAGGAGTCCCCAGATTACACCGGGGCGATCATTGACTACCCGGATAAAGAACTGTGGTTTGACAGCACGGTGTATGGCGGCTTCTACTCCGCCTATCAGATCATGGCCGGCAACGGCGACGACACCTTTGATATCGATGCCTTTATCAACAGCGAACAGGGTGAGCTGATTCTCAGCCGAATTAAATACGAACTCTGCTTGCTGGGCGACAGTCAGTACGCCAGCCAGGAGATGATTGACTACTGGGCCCAGCGGGGTGTCATTGAGACGGCCTACAACTCCGACGATCCGGAGCATGAGTATCTGACCTTCGTGCCGGAGTACATGTATGACGAGGCCAATGCCGGCAAGAAGTGGCCGGTGGTGTTCAGCCATCACGGCAACGGCGGCACGCTGTTTGAGGCGGAAGATCATGGTTTTGTCCACATCTGCTATGATGAGGGCTTCATGGTAGTTGTGCCGGAGAATGAGAACAGCGATGCGGACTATACCATTGAGATGCTGCCCAGGTATTTGGATGAACTGGAGGCCAACGGTTATCCCATTGACCGCAGCCGGGTGTATGTGGCGGGCATGTCTAAGGGTGGCGCCACTACTTTACAGGTAGGGCTGGAATGTAGTGATATCGTGGCGGCCATCTCTCCCCATAGTTCTTCCTTTGGCATGCTGATGGAAGGGGAGAGCATTGAAAGCACGCTGCGGGGAGAGACTTCTACCATGAAGGGCAGTGTGACCCAGGCGGAGTTGGATGCCTGCGGCGGTATGCCGGTTTGGCTTCAACTGGGTGAGAGCGATATGAATCAGCTGCCCTTTAAGGAGGGAATGATCAACAGCCTGAACGCCTGGCTGGAGATGAATAACTGCCCCACCCGGGCCACGGCCACCGATACCAACATGATCGGCATTACGGCGGACCGGGTGTATACCCAGGAGATCGACGGTACCACCTATACCTTTGCGGCCTTTGACAATGCCGACGGCGTGGAGACCATGGTCATCGTGGGTATTGAGGGCCTGCCCCACTGGGTGAGCTATTCCTATTCCAAGCTGGCCTGGGACTTCATGAAGCAGTACTCCATCGTAGATGGTCAGCGGGTGTTTACCAAGGCCTCTTATTCCGATGTAGACCCAAGCGATACGGCAGCCGCCGATATTGAGACCGTTACGGCAGCTGGATACATGAACGGCGTGGGTGGTGGAAACTTCAACCCTGACGGCAATGTGACCCGGACCCAGGCGATTACGGTGCTGGGGCGTTTGGCGGGCGCGGCACCTTCGGATACCAATGATTTCTCCGACGTGCCCTCCGGCACCTGGTACAGCGGCTACGTGGGCTGGGCGGTGTCCAACGGAATTGTGGAAGGAGACGGCAGCGGACGGTTTGATCCCGATGGGCTGGTTTCCGGCGAGCATCTGGACCTGATGTTTGAACGCTACGCCGCCGCCCGCGGGCTGGATTACATCAACTTCCCGGCGATGAATGGGGACACGGTCACTCGGGCAGATATGGCCCAGCGGCTGGTCAAGCTGATGAATGCCCCGGTCAACCGGGACTATGAGGACAAAGATCTGTGGTTTGACACCACCTTGTACGGCGGCTTTTTCTCTCCGTATCAGATCTTCATGGGCAACGGGGACGCCACGTTTGATATGCCTGCCTTTGTAAACAGCGAGCACGGCGAAAAGATGATGAGCCGCATCAAGTATGAATTGGCGTTAGTCGGAGACCACAACTGGTCCGATCCGAGAATGATTGAGCATTGGGATAGCTTGGGCATTACGCAAAAAGCTTATAATGTAGGAACCGATATGGAGTGGCTGGCTTATATTCCCCAGTATATCACCAATGACGGGACTTACCAGGAAAAGGTGCCTGTGGTATTCTGCTTCCACGGCGGAGGCGGCACTCTGTTTGAGGCCACGGACCATGGCTTTGTGGATCTCTGTTACGACGAGGGCTTCATTGTGATTTGCCCAGAAAACCAGAACAGCAATAATCAGCTTTGCCTGGAGAACCTGACTGTCTACGTCCAACAGCTGGAGGATGAGGGCTACCCTGTGGATTGGGATCGGATCTATACCACTGGTATGTCTATGGGCGGTATGGCCTCCATGTACTGCTCCGTAAAGGGTGCTGACATCGTTGCAGCCGGCGCTGCGCAGGGATGTGCAGGTTATGGTCTGCTCTTTGATGGGTCGATGTATGACGATTATCTGTTGGAAGCCGACTTTGAGGTAGCCACTGAGCCTGCCCCCATGTATTTCCTGGTGGGCGACCATGAGATGGCGCACCAGATTCCTCTGACGGACGAAGCGTTGGAAGGACTGAATACCTGGCTGAAAATGAATGGCTGCACTTCGGCGAAACGGGCGGATAATGTGCTCGGCTTTGTGGGGGACCGGATTTATGAACAGGAAATCGACGGTACTACTTATACCATTACGGAATTTGACGATGCCAATGGCAATACCTTGGTGAAGTTTGCGGGCATTGAGAACTGGGTCCACTGGACGCCCTATTCCTACGCGAGCCTGACCTGGGACTTCATGAGTCAATTTACGAATTGAGATCATGTTGCCCTGATGTCCACGCTAAAACCCAAAGGGTCCTAGTCTGGCGGTCGGACGGGACGCAGTCCGCTCACTTTACCATTTGTCACAACAGGTTTAACCAACCCGCCTGCGCCGCCTTTCTCTGGACCTGGGCAGTATGGCCAAGCCTGTGGAACAGCCGCCTGATTTCTCTAACAGGCCTGCGTCTCATCTGCGCAACCTCCTTTTTCTGGACGTGCCGCGGAACTTCGGTTTCGCGGCACGTCTTGTTTTTTTGGAACTGCGGAAGCGTGAACCAGCGCAGATTGTGCAGAATGGAAGGCTGCCCTGAATACAAAAAATTTATAAAAAACAGACAATCTAAAGACGGAGACAGATGGTCAAACCGGCGGAAAACCAAAACATTTTCAGGATGATCGTTTATTTTTTACGAAAAATCAGCAATGAAAAAAAGAAAAAACCATATTTCTCACAAGCGGTGATGTTGTTTTTATCCACTCTCGCCTTTAAAATGGAAATGACAACAAATGTGGGGAGGCTGACAAGCGTGAAAGAATATTTGCTGTGGGGACAGGTTCAGCGGAAGCTCACCGAGCATGCCCGGATCTGCGGGGAGACGTACAGTTTTTTTGACGCAGTCTGCGAGCTGTATGCCGAGGGCGCTGCCAGCCTGGGCAGTGAGGTCCCGCCGGTCTCCTTCATGGACTGGGACCTGCGGGACCTGAACGGCTTTTACCGCCTAATCGACCAGGTGCCGGTGGAGATGGATACTTTTTACCAGGCCATGCGGGCCGGGTACTCCGGCCCCAGGGCCGCCGAGCAGCTCATCGGCTGGGACATCGCCCCCTGTATACTGGCCAGAGACCAGGCCCTGGGCCTCCACCGGCACGACTGCTTTGAGCTGTTCTACGTGCTGGAGGGCACCCTAAACCTGTACTGCGGGGATACCGCGCGGCCTCTGTCTCAGGGATCGCTGGGATTCATCGCACCCCACCTGCCCCATGATATCGTGGCGGGGCCGGACTGCCACACCATCTATATTCCCCTGGCCGAGCAGACGGTGGCGAATACCCTCCACCAGCTGCTGCGCCAGAGCAACGTCCTGTCCGACTTCTTCCAGTCCGGACTGGAGGGGACCAACACTGCCTGCCTGATTTTTTCCGTACCCGCCACAGAGTACATTCGTATGCTGCTGCGCAACATTTTTCACGAATATTACGCCAGGGAGCAATACGGCCGGACACTGTGCGCCAGCTATATCGAGATCCTGCTGGCCAAAATCCTCCAGCAGTGCGGGGAGAGCTGCATCCGCTATGACTGGCGGGCCTCGTCCATGGGGACGGCTCCCATGCTGGCGGTGCTCCAGCACATCCAGGACAACTACGCCACTACGTCGCTCAATGAGACCGCCGCCCTGTTCCACTATGACCCCAGCTACCTGGGCAAGCAGATCAAGGCCTATACGGGGAAGAATTACACCGCCCTGGTCCGGGAGTTCCGCATCGACATGGCCAAGCGGCTGCTGCGGGGGACCGACCGGACCATCGGTAAAATCGCCGACCAGGCGGGGTTTGACAGCCTTTCCTATTTTTCCAACGCCTTCCGAAACGCCACGGGGATGTCCCCTTCAGAGTACCGGCAGCAGTTCGTCACCTCCTGAGCCCGAAAAGCGAAAGGGGTATGACCGATTTTTACAACTCCGTACCGGATTTTTCTATATCGTTTTCCCAGTGTTGACTGTATAATGTGCTCAGATTCAGAAGGGGGAACACGAAGTTTTACACGCATCCTACAATGCGGAGTGGAGCTGCGCCCGGGATGCAGGCAGATAGCCCGACTGAAATGTACAAGCACAGTGCACAGAAAAAAGGAGGAACATGTATGAAAAAACGGTTGTTATCCATCCTGTTGACCGTTGGGATTGTCGCGGGCGCGATGGGCAGCGCTGTCGCCGTCTACTCGATCCAGGCCAATGCGGACCCGTCCATTTTGGTTACCTTAGACGGGAAAGAGCTCTCCCTGGAAGATGTCAACGGCAAGCAGGTAGACCCCATCTACATCGATGGTACCACCTATCTCCCGGTCCGGGCCATCTCTGAAGCGCTGGGCATGGACGTAGAATGGAACACGGCTAAAAATCAGGTGGAGCTGAGCACTGGCGCTGAGGAAAAAGCAACTTCTCTTGCGTTCGCAAGCGTCACTTCCGGCGATATCATGGGCTACACGATGGGGGGCGTGAGTTACTTTTATGGAATTCCCTATGCCAAGGCAGATCGATTCCATATGCCGGAAGCGGCGGATTCCTGGACGAATATCAAGCCCTGCATGATGCATGGTGAAGTAGCGCCGCAGAACAAGACCACGATGGAAATGTTTGATGCGTTTACTTATTCGGAAGAGATGGTTGAAAATGAGGACACCATGCTCAACTTGAATGTCATGACGGCCAACCTGAATGGAACGGAGAAAAAACCCGTTGTTGTCTGGCTCCATGGCGGTGGTATGACCACTGGCGGCTCTATGGAAAAGACCTTCTATGACGGTGGAAACCTGGCCGCTTATGGCGATGTAGTCTTTGTGTCCATCAACCACCGCCTTAATGCCCTGGGCTTCCTTGACCTGTCTGCTTACGGCGAGAAGTACAAGTACTCTGGCAATGTGGGTATGGCTGACATCGTGTTCGCATTAGAATGGGTCCAGGACAATATCGCCAACTTTGGCGGCGATCCTGACAATGTTACCATTGTCGGACAGTCCGGTGGCGGCACGAAAGTCACCACTCTGATGGGTATGCCCGCCGCCCGTGGCCTGTTCCACAAGGCGGTCGCCATGTCCGGCGGATCGGCCAAGGTCACCCGCACCACCGAGCAGGCCCAAGCTGAAACTGAAAAGGTCCTGGATATCTTGGGGATCACCGCTGAGAACATCAAGGATATTGAGACTATTGACTATGAAGTGCTGTACAATGCCTGCACTGAAGCGGGAGTGAACTACGGCCCTGTAGTAGATGGGGATTACTATCCTACCGGCACCTATGAGATGTCCAAGGACATCCCGCTGATGTGCGGAAACGTCCTGGGCGAGTTCTCTACCAACTTTGGCAACCTGATCATTCCGGCTATGACAGCCAACAGAAATGCCGTTGAGAGCGCTTTGCTGCCCAACATCACTGAGGCCGATGTGCTGGAACGCCTGACACAGAATTATGGCGGAGATGCTGACAAGGCCGCCTCGGTTATAGCCGCATTTAAGGAAGCGTATCCTGGACACGAGATCGGTGAAGTGCTTTATATCAACAATCGCGCTGCTGGTATGTCTGCGATGCCTCTTGCAGAGGCTATGGAGAGCTATGGCGGTATTGTCTATCAGTACATCCAGGCTGCCCCGTATCCCATGTTTGACGGGATTGTACCGATCCATACTGCTGGCGATGTTCCTCTTTGGTTCCACAATGTAGAGATGATTCCCGGTTGGGTTAACGGTGATGAGGCCACATTCAACCGCATCTCTGATGAGATGGCCGGTGCTTTGGCTGCTTTCGCCTGGACGGGCGATCCCAGCGCAAACGGGCTGGACTGGTCGGAATGGACGAACGATGGCGACGGCATCATGGTCTTTGACCTGGATGAAAGCACTATGCGTTATCATCATGAGGATAATTTGTTCGCCGCAATGAATGCGGAAAATGCAGGTTGATTTCCCTTCCTCGGCTATATGGTCATCCGCTCGCAAATGTCCCGGCTTTGTGATTTTTGCAGGGACTGTACCCATGAGGCGGCTGAAGGTAGACAAAATAAAAAAGGATGAATACTATATGAAAAAACGTTTGTTGTCAGGTTTGCTGGCCGTCATGATGGTCTGCCTGTCCATCATGACAGTGGCCAGCGCCGCCCCCGCCACCCACACGGTGGTAGCGGGTGACAGCCTGTCTTCGCTGGCCCAGAGGTATCTGGGTTCGGCGGACCGGTGGAAGGAGATCTACGAGGCCAACCGGGATGTCATCTCCGATCCAAACAGTATCTATGTAGGTCAGCAGCTACGCATCCCCGGCGGTAGCTCCACGGCACCTGATGAAGGGACGAAGCCCGCGCCCGACAAGGGCGGCTCCACCGTGGTGCCCACCCCCGAGGTGGATAAGAGCACCCAGCCCCGGGTCATCATCACCACGGACCTGGAGATCGATGACATGAACGGCATCCTGCTCAGTCTGTTGTTCTCCAACGACTATGACCTAGCGGGCATCGTGTGGACCGCCGGTAAGTTCCACTTCTCCGGTGATGGGGAGCACACGCTCCAAGAGGCCATCGACCTGTGGTACCCTGGCTATGAGATCTCCTGCGAGGCCACCACGGCCGGCGGCACCATCGAGAATCCCGGCCAGGCCAAGGAGATGCGCCCTGCCGATCCCACCTTCCTAGAGCGGGCCATCGACGTGTGGTACCGGGCCGACTACGAGCACCTCAGCCAGAACGACCCCAACTACCCCACCCCCGATTACCTGCTGAGCATTACCAAGACCGGCAACATCGCCTTCGAAGGCGATTACCATGAGGACACCGAGGGCTCCGACCTGATCCGGGCCTGCATCCTGGACGATGATCCCCGTCCTCTGTACATCCAGCACTGGGGCGGCATCAACACCACTGTCCGCGCCTTGGTGAGCATCTATGAGGAATACCATGAGACTGAGCAGTGGCCTGAGATCCAGGCCAAAGTGGTGGATAAGGTCCGTATCAGCGGCAACGGCGAGGACAACTGCCGTGCCTACAGCAAGATCGACGAGCTCTATCCTGGCCTGAAGGACAGCGACTGGACTGGCTTCGGCGGGTTCACCGACTTCTTTGCCATCTATGACGCTCCCGAGACCCTGCGCCCCTACTATCAGGCCGAGTGGCTTACCGATGCCTTTAAGTTCGACCACGGCCGGCTCATGGAGCACTTCCTGCTGATGAACGACGGCCAGGTGATCTACGGCGAACCCTTCTGCTATCAGTATGGCCTGGTGAACTATATCGACTGGCCGCAGTGCGCCAAGGAAGGCTGGGCCAACCCGATGATCGGTCAGGAGGGCGGGCTAGACTTCTTCCCCCTGGGCCAGCGCTCCGAGTACGACACCTATGACTGGTGCTGCGCTCAGTTCGGAATGGCGTCCTTCGTGGACCTGGGTCTGCGCCAAGGGGTCAAGAACTCGGAGACCCGCTATGTAGAGGCCATGTTCGAGGATCTGGCCGCTCGGGCCGACTGGGCCGTGGGCAGCGCGGATGTTTGTAACCATGCCCCTGTGATCACCGCCGCGCCCCAGGATGTCACCGCCAAGGCCGGTGAGACCGTAACCCTCACCGCCGCAGCCGGCGATCCCGACGGTGACGCCCTCACCACCACCTGGTGGGTGCCCGCCAGCGCCTGCACCTACCAGGGCGCTCCCATCGAGGACAACGCACCTCAGTGGAAGCTGTCCGCCCCTAATGCCCTGACTACCCAGTTCACCGTTCCCGAGGATGCTCAGGCGGGCGATATTTTCGTGGTGAATCTGGAGGTTCAGGATGCCGGAGTGGAAAGACCGATGACTCGTTTCGCACAGGTCGTAATCACCGTTGAGGCCTGACTTGTAATTTGAGTTTCCCTTCCTCGGCCAGGTGGTCATCCGTTCGCAAATGTCACCATAATACACGTTTCCCCCACCTGTGCCATCCTCCTTTTACGGGACGCGCCGCGGAAGCGAGCTTCCGCGGCGCGCTCTGTTTCTCCCTAAAAGACCGCCAAAGGCGCACGGCGCCCCTGGCGGTCGGTAATACGGGGAAGGCGGGTCAGGACAGGCTGGTTCCCCACAATTCCATCAGGTCGTCCTTGACCACGAAGAAGGAGGCCTTATTCCAGCGTACGCGGCACAGGCGGTGCTCCGGATCGCCGGCCTCGGCATGGACGTGGTTGAGCTTGTCCTCGATGACGGCGGAGCCGTCGTAGATGCGCTCTACCAGGGCGATATAGTCGTCCAGATAGGAGTGGGCGATGGGAGCGCCGTTGTGGGCAGGGAAAATTGTGTTCCACTGGCCGGCCAGGCCCTTTAACCGGAGCATGTTCTCCCAGTGGGCCCGCAGCCGCTGATCCAGCGCAAAGGGCGGGCGTTCCGGGTGTGGGTAAGTCTCATACATGAGCACCTGGGCGCTCTCCGCTTCATCGCCCACAAAGAGAAACCCGTTCCGGCGGTCCAACAGGGCCAGAGAACCGTTGGAGTGGGCAGAGATATCCAGCAGCTGGATGGGGCGGTTTCCCAGGTCCAGCACCTGGCCATCCTCCACATATTGGTGGACGAAGTCAGGGTAGGGCAGCTTGGATACGTCAAAGGGGCCTTTAGCCAGGGTGAGCAGGTCGCTGTCCGCGCCTGGAAGCATCATGGCGCAGGCCCACTCGCCGCAGCTGCCGGAGTGGTCCAAGTGGCCGTGGGTGAGGATGACCTGGACGGGCTTTTGGGTGAGCCGCTCCACGTAGGGGCGCAGGGTGCCGGAGCCCCAGCCGGTGTCGATGAGCAGGGCCTTCTCATCCCCCTCCAGCAGATACATATTCTGGGAGCCGTCCATAAAGTTAATGATCCAAGTGTCCTCGTTATATTTCCAACTGGTATACGAGGCAAAGATGTCCAAAAGGTCAGGCTGCATGATAATTCTCCTTTCTCACTTGTCGCAGAAATTGATTTGTATCAGGCGGAATTCCAAGGGCTCCAGCACTGCGTCGTACTCTAGTACGCCATGGGAGATCTTGGGGTCGATAGACCGAACCAGGGGGTGAGCGCTGGCCTTCAGGTGTTCCAGCCGGTATTGGTCTAGGGAGGGGATCCTGCCTCCATCGGGAGCTCCCATTTTGACCCAGTAATCAAAGGCACTGCCGTGTTCCCGGTTGACAATGAATTCCACCGACTCGGACACAAGCCGGGCGGGAAGGCCGGACACCCGGAGCGAGAAGGGCTGGCGGCGCTGTTCGGAGAAGGGGGTATACCGGGTGGTTTTGTTGACATTGAGGCTTTTGTTATTGGCAAAGATATCGCTGAAATGCTCGTAGTTGTACAAAAGGATGGAAACGCAGTTCTGTGAGCGGGTGACGATATATCCCCTGCCTTGGGCCAAGACAGCTGGACAGAGCTGCCGAAGCGATTGATAAGCGAGGAACTGGGGCTTGCGGATGCCGTTGACGGTCAGTAGGCCAAGCCCCCCATGAAAGATATCATCAGAGAGGGGCTGCTCTTCGATGAAGTCGGAGACGGCCCAATATCCCAGACAGGCAAAACGGCTGCTGTGTTCCAGGATATTTTTGATTACATAACAGCCGGCGAACAGCGTGTCGTTGATCAAATTGGAATGGGAAACGCTCAGGTTCCACTCTGTGATCCAAAGCGGCAGGTGCCCCAGGCCGACTTCCTCCTGGAACCGGCTCAGGAACTGATGGAACTGTTCCAGGTAATCCGGGTCGGTGGACAGCGGGATGCCGGCCATCAACGGCAGTTGGGAACCGCCGGGGGCAGGGGTGACAAGATGGTCTGGCTGCCAAGAATGGAGATCGATCTTGATTTGAGCGGGCTGCCATACCACGCTGTAGCACTGGGCGCAAAAAAAGTCCGGAGATACTCCCTGTTCCAACTCCCAGCGAAAGAAACGGCGTGCCCACTCGATGCTCTCTTGATGCATGAAGGTCATAGGAGGCGCTCCCACCTGGATGCGGGGGCTAATCGCTTTGATCGTCAGGTAGGTTTCCCGATACATGCGGAAGAACGCCAGGTCGTCCTGCATACCGAACATCTCGATGGAGGAATCCGCGTTGTTCCACAAGAGCACAGGAAGGTCCTCCACAGTCCGGAGACCGTAGCGTGCGATGATATGACGGAAAAATGCGTTGATTAGCGCAAGCCATTCGCAGAGATCGGCAGGCTGCGAGGTATTATATTTGTTGTTGAAAATGATTTTCTGCCGGTCCAAGGCCAGTTCAATGGGCATAAAGGACAGCTGGAGCACGGGCTTCAAGCGAATCGAGAACAGAAAATCAAAGACTATGTCGATCGTTCTGAAGTTGAAAGCCAGCTCTCCTGTTTCGGTGCGGGTGACAACCATCATATCATCGGACAGCAGTCCGTGGAATTTGATGTATTCGAACCCGATCTGCCGCTGGACATCCTTTAATTGCTCCTGTACCTCACTGTAAAGAATCTCTTTGGCGCTGCCGATCCCCACCAGTTTTCGATACCGATCATCCAGATGACCGCAGATGCTGTCCCAGCTGCATTGGATCTGGATCGGGTCCTTGGCGGGGGTGGGGACGCAGATGTGGTCGCGATTGGGAAGGTATCGTGAGAGCGCAGAGATGTCAAAACCGCTGTTGTCTGGCAGATTGCTGATATAATTGGTCCGGCGATCCCTTCCTGTGCCCAGGTGGTCTGCTTTTCTGTGGGTCTTGCGGTAGACGCTGGGGAGGGCGTTGTATTTGGCTTTGAAGGCGCGGCCAAAAGACTGGGCATTGGCGTAGCCGTTATTCAGCGCCACGGTATCGATGGGATCATCCGTGGAAGTCAAGTCGCTGACCGCATGGCTCAGACGCACGCTGTTGTAGTAGTCAGAAAAGGTCGTGTCCAGATAACGGGAGAACAGAGATGAGAGATAAGGCGGAGACAGATGGACGGCATTGGCCAGCTGGACAAGGCTTAGGTCCTCCCGATAGTGCTCGTCAATGTAGCGAACGATCTCGTTCATCCGCTCCAGATATTTGTCCTGTGCGCCCGTGAAGTCGGTACGGGACACCTGGAATTTCTGAGTGAGTTCCTTAAGCATGCTGTAAGCGAAGGATTTGTTGTCATACAAGGCGGCGGCATCCTGAGGCTGTGCGGTGTTGCGCTCCACCATCAGAGCGATTAGGCTGCGCAGGTCGTCATACCGCCCTTTGTCCTCGTCTTTGCTGGAGTTGCACAGGAAATAGAGCTGGTCTGCATCTGTAAGGGACAGGTCAAATTTGTGCAGATCCAGATGCACGATCAAGGCCGGACAGTTGTCTTGGCTGGACAACTCGTGGATATGGTTGCTGTTGACCAGCAGCAGGTCCCCTGCCCGTAGGCGGCTGGTCTCCCCCAGGACCTGGACGGTGGCAGTTCCCTTCAGGACAAAGATCAGCTCCACTGTGGGATGCCAGTGCTTATGGATGTCTGTGATCTGGGTGAGCTGCACTTGGAAGGGAACGCTTGGCGGGAAATCAAAGAGAAAATATGTATCATTCATATAGTTCACCTGGAGTAAGAGTAACGTATTTTGTTGGCTTTGTCAATGACACCTTTCATTTTTTAAGAAAAACAGAAGGGAAAACGTAAAAAGAAATGGAAAGGCTCCAAAAATTTAATAATAAAAGCATAAGGAGTCTCGTTGATTTTTATGTATTTTAGCCTATATAATAAAACGTGAACAGGAAGGAAAATTCTTGAAAGCTTTGTATTTTGGTTATAAAAATAAAATATGACAGTTATATGTTGAAAAATACAAATGATTTGAAAGAATACAGGAGAAGGCTCTGCTTTTTTAGTAAAGGGGTGCGCGCATGGAACAGACGGCGAGGCATGAAGTCATTTTGGAATGCAGGGGCATCACGAAGGTGTTTGGCCCCGTGGTAGCGCTGGACAGAGTGGACTTGTTGGTAAAGCGGGGCGAGGTCCGGGGCTTGATCGGGGAGAACGGGTCTGGGAAATCCACCGTGACGTCTATCTTTTCCGGGATGCAGCCGGCGGACTCCGGTGAGATGTTCTACAAGGGACAGCCCTGGAAGCCCCGTTCCATGGAGTGGGCAGCCACCCGGGGAGTGGGTATGATCGTCCAGGAGACAGGCACTGTGCCCGAGATCACGGTGGCAGAGAATATGTTCCTGTGTCAGGCAGACCGCTTTGCCTCCTTCCGCAAAAAGAATGGGAGCCGCTGGGGATTTATCAACGGTTCGGCTATGATGAGGGCGGCGCAGAAGGCGCTGGACGACATTGGTGCATCCCACATCGACGCCCGGGCCAGGACGGACACCCTTGATATGCAGGACCGTAAGCTGGTAGAGGTAGCCAAGGTGTGGATGCAAGAGCCGGAGGTGCTGGTGGTGGACGAGACCACCACCGCCCTGTCCCAGAAGGGCCGCGACATCATTTACGACCTGATGGACCGGATGCGGAAGAGTGACCGGGCGGTGGTATTTATCTCTCATGACTTGGATGAGATCAAGGAGCGGTGCGACACCCTCACGGTTCTGAGAGACGGACATATCATCCGGACCTTTGAGAAGGCGGAATATGACGACGACGCCATCCGCGCCTCCATGATCGGCCGCGAGATGCAGGGCGATTATTACCGGGGCGACTGGGATGGGAGCCATGGGGATAAGGTGGTGCTGGAAATCCGGAATGCCGACTTGGGGGACCAGATGGTGGATTTCAGCCTCCAGGCCCATGAGGGAGAGATTTTGGGTATTGGCGGCCTGTCCCACTGCGGGATGCACACAGTAGGAAAGGTGCTTTTCGGCGATATAAAGCCGGCGCAGGGGATGGTCTTGGTCTACACCCGAAAGGAAGAGGGCGAGCCGGTGGTCAATCCCGCCTTCGCGATGAAACGAGGGATTGGATATGTGGCCAAGGACCGAGATGTGGAGTCGCTGAACACACAGACCTCGATCCGGGATAATATCGCCATCGCCGGGCTGGACCGATTCGCCATCAAAAATTTCCTCATTACATATCGGAGAGAAAAAACCTACGTAGAACGGCAGCGGGATACCATGCAGATCAAGTGCTTCTCCATCGACCAGGAGGTTTCCCAGCTGTCCGGCGGCAATAAGCAGAAGGTGGTCTTTGGAAAGTGGCTGGGGTGTGACTCCCAGATTCTCATTCTGGACTGTCCTACTCGTGGGATCGATGTGGGTGTAAAGCAATCGATGTACCAAATGATGTATCAGATGAAGAAGCAGGGCAAGACCATTATCATGATCTCGGAGGAGATGTCTGAGCTGATGGGGATGTCAGACCGGCTGATCATCATGAAGGACGGACATATCACCAAAGAATTTGCCCGCAGCGCCGACCTGAGCGACCACGAGATCATCAAATACATGATTTAAGGGGGGGCAGACATGGAAACTGTAAAGCAAGACGGCAGGATGAACACAGAGAACTATCAGCAGCGCAAGCTCCGGCAGGCTCTGCTGATGAAGCGCCTGACCAACTTTATCCCCCTGGTGGGCACGGCGGTGCTGGCGGCGCTCTTTTTTGCCGTTTGTATCGTGAAAGGCTATGAGATCGACACCAACCTCATCGTCGTGATCAAGCGGGCCATGATTATTGGCTTTTTGGCTACGGGGGCGTCCTTTATCTTTGCGATTGGCTCTTTTGACCTGTCCCTGGGCGCCAATATGCTGGTCTCAGCAGCCGTGGGTGCCACGGTATATAATGCCACGGGCAGCCTTATCCTGATGCTGGCCGTATGCATCGCGGTGTGCGTGGTGCTCTCGTTGATCAATGCGTCGCTGGCATCGGTATTCAATCTCCCGGTGTTCGTCATGACCATTGCCATGATGAGCGTATTTACCGCCCTAGCCACCCTCATTATATCCAATGTAGACGCCAACGGCATTGATACCCGGTTGTCCCGGCCGAGCAATCCGGATAACGTATACTATCAGGTGATTGGGAATATGTGGTTCCAGCTGGCTATGCTGGTGATCTTTGTGCTATTATGCGCGTTCCTGTTTGATTATATGAAGATGGGCCGCCGCCAGAAATTCATCGGCGGCAACCCTGTCTGCGCCCGGCTGACCGGTATCGCACCCATGGGAATCACGATTTTTTCCTTCACTGTGGCCGGCGTGGGGGTGGGCTTGGCCGCCTATTTTACCATCCTGCAGGACGTATCTGTATCCACATCCTCCGGCGGCGGAGTGGGTATGAACATGCTCATCGCCATTGTGTTCGGCGGCATGGCCATCTCCGGCGGCCCCCGTACCAAAGCCCTGGCGGCTTTCATCGGCGGCTTCTCTATGGCTTTCTTGGACCAGTTTATGACCCTCCTGCTGTTGGACACCAACACTGGGTCTGCCGTGACCCAGGTGGTAAAGGCGGTGCTTTTCCTGACGGTGGTGACCCTGTTGTCGCTGAGTTACCGCACCAAGCTGCTCCCTAGATAACCGCGATTGTCGAAGCGAAACGCTTTGATGATAATACACTAAAAATGAAATGAGGAGGACAATATGAAAAAGCGTACTTACCTGAAGCGGATGCTTGCCATGGGCCTGGCACTGGCCATGAGCCTCAGCCTGGCCGCCTGCGGCAACAATGAGGACAACACCGAGTCCACGCCCCCGAGTCAGAGCAGCGAGGTATCCCAAGAGCCTGATGGAGGCGAGTCTGAGCCCGTCCAGGAGCCCGCTTATAACACCAATTACAAGGGAAAGACCACCTATGCCGATATCGCCGAGCAGCTCCGTGCGGATACCACCCTGGACCTGAACGGCCTGGACTCCGAGATCTTCACTATCACTGGCTATGCCCAAGGCTATGACTTCAATGAGGCCTGGTTTGGCTCCCTGACTCAGATGGTCAACTCCGGAGCACAGGTCATGCTGATGGCCGGTTCATCCCAGTTCGCCTTCAACTTCGGAGGCTTGGCCCGCACCGCAGAGGAGACTGACATCCGCGTAGGCGGTATCGACTCCCTCACCCCTGAATTTAGCGATCTGCTGGCCGGCGGCGTGTATGACTTCTGCTCCGGCTCCTATCCTTCCATGATCGGTCCGGCCATTGCCCTGATCCTCCGGGATCTGGAAGGGAATCCCCTCACGGACGCCGATGGGAACGCCCCCGCTGTCACCATGAGCCACGCTATCGTTCACTCGGTGGAGGAGCTCAATGAGGTGTTGGCGGAGGACACTGCTGGAAACTACGCCTACAACGCCGGGGTGATCTCGGCCCTGATGAACGCGGATTATGATACCTTCATGGGCGCTGTGGCAAACGCCCAGTGGGATAAGGTCCTGGAGACCAAGCAGGCTTACAGCGGCGAGCCTGTGACCACCTTGTCCAAGGAATATCAGATCGGCATCCTACGCAACGACGTGACCTCTGACGAGGCCCTGGCCTATGAGGGCTACCTCACTGAACTGGCTGAGGCCATGGGTTTCTCCGTCACCTTCTCCGAGTCCACTGAGGGGAACGCCACGAACGAGGTCAACCAGATCGACACCTGGGCCGCCGCCGGCTTTGATGCCGTCGTGTCCTTGTCCTCCGGCTCCACCTATGACCAGGCAGAGGCCTGCAACAGCCACAGCATGAAGTATGTCCAGTTCGCTGCCCAGCCTGAGGAGGATGACCTGATGGACATGGAGACCCTGGACAGCTATCTGGGCGCTGTTGGCCCCGGGAAGTATAACGAGGCAGAGGCTGGTTACCGTCTGGCCAAGTACTACATTGACGCGGGATACACTGACTTTGCCATCTTCGGCGGTTCCATCATGTTCGGCGCCGAGCAGCATGCTTACCGCGTAGGCGGCATGATGGCTGCTATGGTCGAATATGAGACCGGCATACCCAACACGGATTTCAACTGACAACAGAGGAGCTTTTCCTGTCCGCCCGGGTCAGCCCGGGCGGACAGGCGACCGGCTTCATGACCAGAGCCCGCCGCTGGGTTCCGCCGGCGGGCCCTGGTGACGGAGCCGAACACCCGGCGCAATGCTGTGAAAGGGGAATACACACTATGGGCAAGAACATACTCAAACGCGTGGCAGGTATCCTAGTCATCCCGGTGGTCTGCTTCATCGCGGCAAACATCCTGTGCGCGGCCTTCAACACAGGGCTGTTCATCAACGGACTGTCCGTGTCTACCTTTACATATGGCTTGGCCTATCTGTCACTGGTGGCCTTTGCCGTGTCCATCAACCTTCACTCTGGCCGGTTCGACTTTTCGGTGAGCAGCATCATCATCCTGTCCTCCACAGTGGTCATCATGCTGGCCTGCGCAGGGGTGGACAACATGGCGCTGCTGTTGCTGGCGGGCGTGGGCACCGGCGCGGCGGCAGGCGCGCTGTCCGGCGGGCTGTATCTGGCTCTGCGGCTGCCGCCCATGATCACCTCCCTGGGTGTGGCCCTGCTGCTGGAGGCAATCGCCTACATCGTCGCCGGTGGCAGCGAGAGCAACAGCGTAGTCACCCGCCAGCCAACGGTGTCTGACCAGATGAGGCAGTTCATCGGGTCCAACGGCGGGTCGGCCATTTGGCTGGCTCTGATCTTGGTCACGGCGCTGGCGCTGATGATTGTGATCTTCCATTACACCAAGTTCGGCTATGACTACCGGGCCCTCCAGAGCGGCCAGCAGATCGCCGTGAACACCGGGGCGAACGAGTACGCCAACGCTATGGGGTGCTACATCATTGCCGGGATGCTGGCCGGGGCTGCCGGGATGCTCTTCGGCTGCCAGATCCAGTACACCAGGGTGTCCGCCTATTTGAACTTTGGCACTGTGTCCAAGATGTTCGACGCATTTTGTCCCCTGTTCTTCTCCGGATTTGTTGGGCGCTTTTGCAATAAACAGGTGGCAATTATCGTGTCCGTAGTAGGGTATGAGTTCCTGCAGCTGGCCTTTGGAAATATCAACGCCGTGGACACCACCTTCACAAGCACGGTGTACGGGATCATCAACTCAGTCATCCTGGTGCTGTTCCTCATCTATCTGAACAATGAGAACAAGGTCATTGAGCTGGTGACCTTCAAGAAATGGCGTGCCGCGCGCAAGCAGGCAGGCTGAGGCACATTTGCTGTATGATGGAAGAGGGAACGCTATGGTATTCCACAGCCTGAAAGTAAATCGAATGACCGATCCCATGGGGATCGATCGTGACCGCCTTTCCTTTTCCTTCCTATGGGAGGGGGAAGGCGGTCCTTGTGTTTGCACCGTCTGGGAAGGAGATAGGATAGCGACCCAGGAGAAGATTGGCCTGGACCGCTCTCACTGTTTTACTCTGGCGTGGAAGCCGGAACCGGGCAGGCGCTACCGATGGCAGATATCATCATGGGAGAGCGTCAGCCCAGAGGCATATTTTGAGACCGCGATCTCCTTCTCCGCTCCCTGGATCACACCGGAACGGCCGGTGAGCCACCCCACCTTTGTAAGAAGATTCCAGGCCAGGCAGGGGGATGCCAGGCTGTACATCACCGGCCTGGGGCTCTATGAGGCGTACCTCAACGGGCACCGGGTGGGGGAGGACCTGCTCACCCCAGGTTTCACCGAGTACACCAGCTATGTCCGCTATCAGACCTATGATGTGACGGCTTTGCTCCGGGAGGACAACGAGCTGCAGGTCACCCTGGGGGACGGCTGGTATAAAGGGCGCTTCGGTCTGAAGGGGCGGACGGACATCTACGGGAACCGATATCTGCTGGCTGCTGAGCTGCGTCAAAATGGGCGGACCCTTTGGCAGACGGACAGGCAGTTTGAGGTGTGGTCCTCTGGTTTTTTGTCCTCCGGTATCTACGACGGAGAGTGCTTCGACGCCAATATCGTGCCGGAGCGGCTGTGCGGCGTGGAACTCACCCAGGCAGGCTACCCCATCGTGCCCCAGTCGGGGCCGCCGGTCCGAGTGATGGGAGAACGTAAGCCCATCCTCATCCGCACCCCCAAGGGAGAGCAGGTGCTGGATTTCGGCCAGAACATGGCCGGGCTGGTCCGGTTCACCTGCCGGGCCCCCAAGGGAGCCCGGGTGACTCTCCAAGCGGGAGAGATCCTCCAGCAAGGGTGCTTCTACCGGGACAATCTCCGGGACGCCAAGGCCCGGTTTGACTACATTTCCGACGGGCAGATGCGGCAGGTCTGCCAACACTTCACCTATTATGGCTTCCGCTACATGCTGGTGGAGGGGATCGAGCAGGTGGACCCGGCGGATTTCACCGCCTTGGTGATCCACTCCGCCCTGGAGTCCACCCTTCAATGCCACACCTCCCACCCCAAGCTGGACCGCCTCATGGCCAACACAGTGTGGGGACAGAAGAGCAATTTTGTTGACATCGCCACCGACTGCCCCCAGCGCAGCGAGCGGCTGGGCTGGACGGGGGACACCCAGGTGTTCGCCCCCACCGCCTGCTACCAGATGGACTGTCTGGCCTTTTATGAGAAGATTCTCCGGGATCTGCGGGTTGAGCAGCTCCGGTATGACGGCAACCTGCCCAACTACTGCCCCAGCGTGTGTATGGAGACGGGCGGGGGTTGCGCGGTATGGAGCGACATCGCCACCATCCTGCCTTGGACGCTCTATCAGTGGTACGGGGACCGGGATCTTCTGGAGCGGTATTACCCCATGATGCGGGACTATGTGGACTTTCTGCGGCGGCGGGACCTGGCTCACGGAAATACCCACCTGTACCATGAAGGCGGCTTCGGTGACTGGCTGGCCGGCGACGGCGTGTGCGACCAGTCCTTTGTGGGAGGCACAGATGTGGGCTTCATCTTTGCCGTCTACTACCGCCACAGCGTGACACTGACCGCGCGGGCCGCCAGAGTGTTGGGCCAGACGGAGGAAGCGGGGGAGCTGGAGACCTTGGCAGAGGACATCCGGGAGGCTATCCTGGCGGAGTATTTCGCCCCCAATGGGCGTTTTTGCTTGGACACTCAGACAGCCTATGTGCTGGCCCTGCACTACGGGATCTGGCGGGACCGGCAGCGGGTGATGGACGCCTTCCGAACCCGGCTGGAGCGGGACTTTTTCAAGATCAAGACTGGCTTTGCAGGCACGCCGCTGATGCTGCCCACCCTGTTTGAGTGCGGCCTGGACGACTACGCATACCGGCTGCTGATGAACGAGGAGCTGCCCGGCTGGCTGTACGCGGTGAACATGGGGGCCACCACCATCTGGGAGCGGTGGAACTCCGTGCTGCCCGACGGGACCATCAGCGGCACAGGGATGAACAGCCTGAACCACTATGCCTACGGCTCGGTCTGCCAGGCCATCTATGGCTATATCGCTGGACTGCGCCCCGCCGCGCCAGGATGGAAGCGGGCGGTGATCGCGCCCCGGACGAACTGGCGGCTGCGGGAGATCGACCTGGCCTACCGCTCCCCCTCCGGCACATACCGGGTGGCCTGGAAGCTGCTGGACAGCGGACAGCTGGATGTGGAGCTGTCCATCCCAAGCGGGGCGGTGGCCCAAGTAGAGCTGCCCGGGCGGGAGGGCATGGAGCTGCTTGGTGGGGACTATCACTTTCTGTACCGACCGGAGACGGACTACCTCCATCCCTTCTCCCGAAATTCCTTCCTGTACGATATTCTCCGCAATGAGGATGCCGCCGGGGTCCTGAGACGGTGCAGGCCGGATGTGTATGCCACGGCGACAGGGAAAAACCCGGAATTTTTGACCATGACCTTGGCGGAGATGGCCGCCATCCCGATGTTTGACCAGACACTCACGCTGGATGAGGCGGAGAGCGCACTGCAAGCCGTTTTGATTTGAAAAGAAAGGTGCGACAGATCATGAAGATTGGAGTCATCGGCGCTGGTGGGCGCCTGGGGGGAAAGATTAGCACGGAAGCTCTGGACCGCGGCATGGATGTGACCGCCATCATCCATCGCACACCCTGTCGGGACGGGCGGGCCAGCGTGATGAAGAAAGACCTGTTTGACCTGAAGCGAGAGGATATCTCCGGATTTGGTGCGCTGATCAGCGCCTTTGGCAGTGGCTTTACCGCAGATCCCGCCATCAACAAGCAGGCCATCGCCCACCTGGCGGAGATCGCCGTGGGGACGGGGATCCATTTGATCATGATCGGCGGGGCGGGCTGCCTGTATGCGGATGGGAGCGAGACGGTCTGCGTCTACGAAATGCCCGATCATCCGGCGTTCCTCAAGGGGATTTCCTGGAATCTAGTCCAGGGCTATGAACAGCTCAAGCATACAGACGATGTGGACTGGACCTTTGTCTGCCCGTCCAAGCTGCTAGACCCCGATGGGCCCCGCACGGGGGACTATCTGACCCGCACTGACCGGCATATCCCGATCAACGAGGATGGGAACAGCTATGTGTCCTATGACGACCTGGCCATCGCCATGGTAGACTTCGGGCAGAACGGCAGCTTCAAGCGGCAGCTAGTAGCCGTGGCCAGCCGCCGGGGCGGCCCCCAGGCATGAGAGAACGACAGGGAGGTACGAGGATGAAGTACAAAGGAATCATATTTGACCTGGACGGGGTCATCTGTTCCACGGACGAATGCCACTATCAAGCGTGGAAAAAGCTGGCCGACGAGATTGGGGCCGCCGGGTTTAACCGGGAGGACAACGCCCGGCAGCGAGGGGTGTCCCGCATGGAGAGCTTGGAGGTGGTGCTGGAGAAAGCGCCCCACCAGTACACCCAGGAGGAGAAGGCGGCCCTGGCCGAGCACAAAAACGAGATGTACCGCCAGTTGCTGGCCAACATGTCTCCCGCCGACCTGAGCCACGAGGTGAAGGATACCCTGGACGCTCTGCGGGCAAAAGGGCTGCTGCTGGCCATCGGCTCCTCGTCCAAAAACGCGCCATTCATTCTAGATCGGATCGGGCTGGGGGATTATTTTGACAAGATCTCCGATGGGAACAACATTTCCCACTCCAAGCCCCACCCGGAGGTGTTCCTGCTGGCGGCGGAGTACTTGGGCCTGGCTCCCGCCGACTGCCTGGTGGTGGAGGACGCGGTGTCCGGCGTGGATGCCGGGATCGTCGGCGGCTTCGACACGGCGGCCATCGGGTATGCGTCCACCTATCATAAGGCCACCTATCATCTGAAAACATTTTCCGATCTTCTGACCATTGTGGAGGGATAGATGATATGGACTTGAGAGCAAAACCGTTTTATTTGTCCGATGAGGACATTGCCTGGGTGGAGGACACCCTGGCCTCTATGACGCTGGAAGAAAAGGTGGGCCAGATGTTCTGCGTCACCGATACCATCACCGACGTGGAAGAATTACAGGCCTTTGTGAAGAGATACCACCCCGGCGGGTTTATGTACCGCTGCGGCGACGCGCAGGAGATCCAGTCGGCCCAGCGGGCCATGCAGGCGGCCAGCCGGATTCCCCTGTTGCTGGCCTGCAATCTGGAGAGCGGAGGCAACGGCGTGGCCGTCACAGGTACGTTCTTCGGCCGGGAGATGGAGGTGGCCGCCACCGGCGAGACGGAGCAGGCCCGCCGCCTAGGGGTGGTATGCGCCCGGGAGGGGGCGGCGGCCGGCTGCAACTGGGCTTTTTCTCCTATTGTTGATATCGACTACAACTGGCGCAACCCCATCACCAATGTGCGCACCTTCGGCTCTGACCCTGACATGGTTATTGAGATGAGCAAGGCTTTCATGGACGGAGTGCGGGAGACCGGAGCGGATCTGGCGGTGACCATCAAGCACTTCCCCGGCGACGGGGTGGACGAGCGGGACCAGCATCTGCTGTCCACCGTCAACTCCCTATCCGCCGAGGAGTGGGAGGGCACCTACGGCCGGGTGTACCGGGAACTCATCGACCACGGGGCGCAGACGGTGATGGTAGGCCATATCCTACAGCCAGCCATGACCCGGAAGATGTGCCCTGGCATCCGGGACGAGGACATTCTGCCCGGCTCCACCAATAAGCACCTGATGACGGACCTGCTCCGTGGAGAGCTGGGCTTCAACGGCCTCATTACCACCGACGCCACTCCTATGGTGGGATTTACTGGAACCCTCACCCGCCGGCAGGCCATCGCCCACGCTATCATGGGGGGTGCGGATGTGATCGTGTTCTGCAAGAACACCCAGGAGGACATGGACGGCGTCCGGGAGGACATCGAGTCCGGCGTGATCGCCCTGGAGCGGGTGGACAACGCGATCCGCCGCCAGCTGGCGCTCAAGGCCAGCCTCCACCTGCATACCAAGCACCGGGACGGTACCATCGTCCCCGGGCCGGAGGCGCTGCCAGTGATTGGCTGTGAGGAGCATACCCGCTGGGCGGCGGAGTGCGCCGACAAGGCCATCACCCTGGTCAAGGACAACCAGTCCCTGCTGCCTCTGTCTCCGGACAAGACCCGGCGGGTCCGGCTCACCGTCCTGGGAGAGAACCAGGCCGGCGCCTTTGGCGACAACGGCGGCGTGGGCCCCCTGCTCAAGCGGACGCTGGAGCGGGAGGGCTTTGAGGTGGCCATGTACGACTACGAGACTATGGAGCACGGAGAGATTTTCACCTCCGGCGTGGCGGACATGAAGGCCAAGTTCGACCTGTCCATCGTGGCGGCTAACATCCCCACCGGGTCCAACAACACCACCCGCCGGGTAGACTGGATCACCCTCATGGCGGCCAACGAACCTTGGTACATGAAAGAGATCCCCACCATGTTCATCAGCTTCTGCAACCCCTACCATATGTTTGATGTACCGTTTATGAGCACCTTTGTCAACTGCTATTCCTCCAGCTCCTTCTGTGTGAATGCGGCGGTGGAAAAACTTATGGGCCGCAGCCCCTTTGTGGGTAAGAGTCCAGTGGACCCCTGGTGCGGCGGTATCTGGGGCGCAAGATTTATGTGAGGGCGAACGATGAAACACGAACTGTTTAATGATAACTGGAAATTTTGGGAGGACAAGGACGCCTTTGCCCTGATCTGGAGCGTGCCGGACAACGCCCAGACCGTCCGCCTGCCCCATGACGCCATGATCGGCGCCAGGGCCTATGCGGACAGCCCCGCCGGGGCGGACGGCGCCTACCGAGATGGGGCCAGCTATGTCTACTACAAGGAATTGTACGCCCCCGAGCGGTGGCGGGACCAAACGTTGAAGCTATACTTTGAAGGGGTTAGCCGCAGTGCCATGGTGTATGTCAACAACCAGCGGGCCGCCTTGGTCCCGTACGCCTATACCGCCTTTTGTGTGGACCTGGACGACTACCTCAAATACGGGCAGGTCAACCAGATCCGTGTGTGTGTCCGCACCGGGGACATGCCCAACAGCCGATGGTATGCCGGGGGCGGTATCTATCGGGACGTCTACCTGTTGGAGGGAGGGCTGGCCCATATCCCGCCCCAGGGCCTCCGGGTGACTACCGCCAGCCTGGATGAAGACATGGCCGTGATTCAGGTGGACACCCAACTGGTCAACCGTATCCACCACCCCGTGGCGGTTGAGGTACAAACCAAACTGTATGGCCCGGACGGAGCGCTGGCCGCCGAGGAGACCACGCCGCTGACCCTGATGGGAGGGAGCAAGGAGCCACTGAAGCAGACCCTGGCGGTGGCTGGTCCCCACCCCTGGAGCGACCTGTCCCCCGACCTGTATACCTGCCGTGTCACCTTGACGGCGGTCGGACAGGAGCTGGACAGCGCGGAGACAGCCTTCGGCATCCGAACCATCTCTGTGGATGCCCGCAGGGGCCTGCGGATCAACGGCAGGAGCGTGAAGCTGCGGGGCGCATGCATCCACCACGACGGAGGTCTGCTAGGGGCGGCTACCTTTGAAGAAGCGGAGTTTCGACGTATGCGCCTGCTGAAAGAGGCGGGCTTCAACGCGGTGCGCTCCGCCCACAACCCCATGGCTCCTGTGGCCCTCCGGGCGTGCGACGTCCTGGGTATCTATGTGATGGACGAGGCCTTTGACATGTGGACCCGGAGTAAAAAGGATTACGATTACAGCCAAGTTTTTGAAAAGTGGTGGCGCGACGACCTGGCGGCTATGGTGAAAAAGGATTACAATCACCCCAGTGTTATTCTGTACTCCATAGGCAACGAGATCCCGGAGATTGCCACGGCTCACGGAGCCGCTCTGGGGCGGGAGATGCGTCGTGTAGTAGAGCGGTTAGATCCTACCCGTCCGTCGCTGGCCTGCATCAACGGCGTTTTCGCCACCGGAGATCGATTGGATGAGATCATTGCCGATGTGCTCCAAAGCAGCGACAGGCCGGGCGGCGGGGCGGGTAATGTCAACGACTTTATGGCGGCCACGTCCACCCACGCCGACGAGATCGCCAATCATCCTCTGATCTCCCGCAACCTGGAACTGGCCGGGGCCGGGATGGAGCTGATGGGCTACAACTATATGACAGCCCGGCACGAGCCGGACGGTGCGCGTTACCCCAACCGGGTCATCGTGGGTAGTGAGACTTATACGCCGGAAATCGCCCGCAACTGGGACATTGTGGAACGCTGTTCCCATGTCATCGGCGACTTCACCTGGACCGGGTGGGACTATCTGGGGGAGGCCGGCGTAGGTGTGCCCGCCTACCGGCCGGGGGAGGGCAGCTTCGGCGCCCAGTACCCATGCCAGCTGGCCTATGTGGGGGACATCGACATCACTGGTTTCCGCCGCCCGGCCTCATACTTCCGGGAGATTGTCTTTGGCCTGCGCAAGGATCCCTACATCACCGTGCAGGATCCGACCCATTACGGACAGCAGCCCATGCAGACCCCCTGGGTCATCAGCGACAACTACGCCTCCTGGACCCACCCCGGCTTTGAGGGCAGGCCTGTGGTGGTGGAGGTGTACTCCCCCGGCGACGAGGTGGAGCTGCTGCTGAACGGAGCGTCCCTGGGCCGCCGGGCTGCCGGGAAAGAGGCCGGATTCCGGGCCTTGTTTGAGACGGTATACCGCCCCGGCAGACTAGAGGCGATTGCATATGAGAAGGGCCGGGAACTGGGGCGGAGCGAACTTACCACGGCACAGAATCCTCTGGTCCTGCGGGTCCAGCCGGAGGAGACGGATGGCCGGGAATTGATATACGTCAATATCACCCTGGAGGATGGGCACGGGGTATGCATGAACACCGATACGGGTATCTCCGCCCTGGTAGAGGGAGACGGGGGGCTGGCCGGGTTCGGCAGTGCAGATCCCAAGCCCCTCACCGGGTACACAGATGGGGTCAGCCGGATGTTCCACGGCAGGGCTCAGGCCATTGTTCGTAAGACCGCTAGGAACGGCATGGTTGCTCTGACAGTCGGCGCGGAAGGGTATAAACCAGTGCGGATGGAGATTCGGTTTTGACTGGCTAGCCCTCAGCTCATGAGCCGCATAGCCCGGCAAACCGCCGAACCGGATGACTGGGGGCAGAGGGATACAGTCAGCGATAAAGAAACAAGAGGAAAACTTGGCCGCCCATGCTGTGCTATTCGGTTTTGCAAAAGAATATTATTTGCCTTTGCGTGCCCTGCTCGATGTTTTTGGTATGGGGAGAAAAAACCACTGGTGTGTGCAAGGTGAGTAATATAACTAATCAGAAAATAAGGAGGATCATCGATGAAGCGTAAGCGTTTGGTCTCTGCTGTGTTGGCCTGTGCCATGACAGTCGGTTTAACAAGCCTGCCTGCGGTAGCGGCGGAAGCCCCAACGGAAGCAGAAGTGACGGAAATGACGGTTGGTGAAAACACTGTGTTCGTTTATGCACCGGAACGTGATATGGTGGTATCTTCTACCTGCACTGCACCCTGCTTTATTGTATTTGGCTCTGAACCCTATACTGCGGATTCTGCAAAAACGCAGGCCGAAAATTCCGGCTTGGCGGAGCTGGCTGCTGGAGAGGGAGCTACTGTCGTCTTTGTCAATCCCAAGGGCGAGACCTGGACTGACGAGGACACTGTGGTATATTCGACTTTGATCGGTATGTATTCCAATTCTTCCACCAGTACCTTCGTCAACGGCATTTCCAATGAAACCAATGCTATGAGCGGCCAAACCGAAACCAAAATTCTCGGCGACACTGGCCGGATTTATCTGTATGGCGAAGGTGCTGGGGCTGACTTTGCGGCCGCAAATTTCATGAAGAATGTCGTGCTGGACACCACGTTTCCCGACGGTGTGACCATGTCCTTCGATCGGACACCCACCAGCGTGACGCTGTTCAACCCAACGGCTCTTCCAGAGACAACAGAGCCTGCGGATATTGCGGTGGCCGTGGTCAACGGGCCTGAGGACACCACCGACAAACTGGACGCCCTCACTGAGAAGGCCGTAGTGGACGCCTCTGACGCTGACGACGGCTTTGACCGGCAGTGGATTTTGGACAACTACGGCACTATCTCCGGCGCCTACCGCCGGCAAGCTGGTTTTATGGTCCCCATGCACGACTGGGCCGCTGAAGGCATTGTGGAAACCGTGGAGAGCTTCACCCTCTCCGATGGCAGCACCGTCAACTATGTCACCTATTACGGCGACGGCCTGGATGTTACCGACACTTCCAGCAAGGTGCCCCTGGTGCTGATTTTCCACGGCGGCGGCAACACCGCGCTTTACCACGCCCAAGCATCTGAGTGGCCCCTGATCGGTAAGGAGTACGGCTTTATCACGGTGGCTGTCGACCTCCACTATCCCAATACCACCGCCGCACAGACGGTGGAACTGTTGGATCATCTGAAGAGTGAGTATGCTGTAGACCCCTCCCGCGTCTATGCCTCCGGCTTCTCCATGGGCTCTATTAAGAGCTGGGACCTCTTTGAACAGTATCCCACCCTGTTTGCCGGTGTTGCTCCCATGGACGGCGCTAACAATGTAGGTATTGACAGCTACAATCAGGAGGTGGAGTACAACACCGACGTGGTTGTTCCTGTGTTTTACGTAGGCGGACAAACCTCCCCGCTGCCTGAGCTGGCCAATCAGGATCCCAAGATCCAGGAGCGCATCGCCTATGCATTCTCGGTGAACGGGGTGAAGCAGGAGTATACCTATAATGAGAATGTGAACCTGTGGTGGGGCGTCAACGGCGACATCAATTACGCAGTCACCGACAACGTCTACTTTACCAACAGTACGCTGAACATCCACCTGTTCCAGAGTGCAGACGGCAAATATTACACCGCTCTGGCCGACGCCACCAACATGAGCCACGAGGTCTATGGCCGCAACAGCTGGGCCGCCTGGGACTTTTTGAGCCAGTTCAGCCGCAATGAGGACGGTTCCATCTCCATCTCCGGGGTGACCTATTCCCGGCCCGCCGACGATGGCTCCGTGTCGGATAACGCTTACAACACCGCCGACGAAGAGCCCGAAAGCCCCAATGAACCCGGAACCTCCGGCATCACCCATACCGTGGCTCGGGGCGAGAGCCTTTGGAGCATCGCCCAGGACTATCTGGGTTCCGGTACGCTTTGGAATATGGTCTATGAGGCCAATCGGGACGTCATCTCCAATCCCAACATGATCTATGTGGGTCAGGTGCTGACGATCCCCGGCTGACTGCAACTGACTAAATATCCCTATACCATTTGCCTACACGGGAAACGCCCGGCAAAACATCGTTTTGCCGGGCGTTTCCCGTGTTTCAGACCACATGAAAATAGGAGGCGGGGGAGAGCAGCAAGCTATTGCTTTCCCAGATGACCCAGGAAGAGAAGCTAACGTAAACGTCGAGATTATCAAGGACGTATTCGTTCAGAAGACTCACGGCGATCACGTCATAGTGTACACAATTTCTTTACGATCTTCCCTTCGCTTATGGACACGGTGGTGAATGACATGCAGAAATACTGCTGCATAGATGACCTACAGGGGCTGCTCTTGTAGTTTTTTGGCGGCAGGCAGGTATTTGTCTGCGATCTGGCCGACCACACTATCTGAGGCTGATATTCCGTAGATATTCTGGATAGGGGCCTCAATATTGTAAGCGGTCATACCCTTGGCGTACATAGACAGAATTTTTCTTTGATGTCCTAGCTGATACTGATGCACCTACCTGACATCCAAATTTCGACAAGTGATATAAAAATGTTACCAGCTTCGTCCTAAGACTGCTATGAGGTACACCTTCGATCTTCTGTTTTTAATATATCATCACAAAATGTTTCACATTTAGGCGTGACCTTTAAGAACTTATCAACACGATGTCCACCGATCATCTCGCGTTCAGGAGATCCTTTGTCCACATAAAATCAACAAGTGTTGCCTAGTTAACGTTTTCGAACTCTTTTGTTTGACTTTGAACCGAACGAAAGCAAAGATACAATTCTAAAACGCAAGCTGTGGTATTATCTGTACATATGGTGCACGGTTCTCTGGTCAAAAGAGATTTGCCTGACCACATATGAAACCAAAGTCAAAATACCTGAAAACAGTAAAAACAAGAGCGCTAAAGAGGATCGGATGAAACTGAAAGGGGGATACAGAGGGCAAAGCCCACAAGGGACTGTGGGGTGGCCTTTACTAAGAGAATTGTCCGGGTGACGAACTGGGTGAAGCTTAAATTTTTTGCTATGAATCTTACCAAACTTATCAGACATCTGGCATAACTGGGGAATCCTGCTTTTGTAGTGCAGTATGTAATTACTTTGTTTTCGTTGGACCGAATGCACAGCATATTTTTCTTCTCAAGAAAATTCCATTGTATTCAATGATTTTTTTCCAGTCCGACTGGCCTGCGTACCAAAATTCCGCCAAGAACATCCGCACTCCCATACGGTATGCTGTGAAAATCATTAAATCAAAATCGACCCATCCTTCCCCATAGGGAATCTCCCGATATATGCCAGGCTTCACTTCTTTCAGATGAATCGCCACAATATGGCCTAAGCCTTCATATAGGTCCTGCGCCGCAAGCGTTGCGCTTCCATTAACCGCATTCGTTATATTGCCCACATCAGGATACATCTGAAGATAGGGAGATCTCATCTTGTTTACCCAGTACATTCCTTTCTTTACGGTATTAAGAAATTCTTGTTCCATCGTCTCAAATGCCAGGATCACGCCTAAAGCGCTTGCTATTTCAACACATTTTTGAAGATTTTCCTCAAAATGTTTCTGTGTTTCTGCTGTGCTTGGTTCATAGTAGACGTCGTATCCCGCAAGTTGAATCATTCTGACTCCAAGCTTTGCAGCTAAGACGATCGCTTTTTCCATGATAAGTAAACTTTTCTGGCGAACTGCAACATCTGGATGGCCCAATGGATACTTTCGGTGTCCGCTCAGACAAACCGAACGTATGGGCACTCCGTTCTCTTCTATTGACTTCTTTAGTTCAGAAATTTGCCTGTCATTCCAATCCAAGCGGGCCAGTTTTTCCTCGGTCTCGTCAATAGACAATTCCAAATAGTCAAACCCACACGCTTTTACTGTTTGCAGTTTTTCAACGAGTGAAAGGTTATTGGGCATACTTTTTTCATAAAGACCAAGGTAATACCGCTCAATCATTGCCGTATATCACCCCTGACCATAATAAGAATGTTCCCCATGTTTCCGGTAATAGTGTTTGTCCAACAGATATTGTGGCACTGGCTGTACCTCCGGATTGATTATTTTGCAGTTTACCGCCATTTCTGCCACAATTTCGACCACTACGGCGTTATGGACTGCATCCTCTGGAGATTTGCCCCAAGTGAAGGGACCGTGGTTCATACACAATACTCCCGGTACAGCCATGGGGTCTTGTTTCTTAAAGTGTTCCACGATTAAAACCCCGGTGTTTTTCTCATATCCCGCTTGGATTTCTGCTACAGAGAGATTTCTTAGGCATGGGATCTCTCCGTAAAAATAATCTGCATGCGTTGTTCCATAGCAGGGAATAGAATATCCTGCTTGTGCCCAGCTCGTTGCCCACTTGGAGTGTGTATGTACGATTCCGCCCAGTAAGGGAAACGCTTTATACAGTTCCAGATGTGTGGCAGTATCGGAGGATGGTTTCAGATCACCCTCTACAACTGTGCCGTCTAAATGTACAACGACCATTTTTTCAGGGGATAGTTCTTCATATTTTACTCCGGAAGGCTTGATGACAATGCACCCACTGTCACGATCGATTCCGCTGACATTGCCCCAGGTGAAGGTGACCAAGCCATAGCTGGGCAGTAGCATATTCGCCTCATAAACTTGCTTTTTCAATTGTTCCAGCATAAACTCTGCTTCTTTCTTTTCGCATTTTTCGATAAAATCCCGCGTGGACTTGATCAGGAACGAAGGTCTTTCCTCTACTGAAAGGGACAGCGTCTAATGCCGCTTGACAATTTTCGTAGGCGCCCAAGCGCACTACCGCAGAGGTCCAAGCCCCGATGGTCGTCGCCTCCGTCTTGGCACAGCGCGTGACTGGTCTGTCCAAATAATCAGCCAAAAGCTGACAAAAATCATCGCTATTGCTCAAGCCGCCACCCACGGACAGGGAGAAGATCGGTTGGATCTCTTCCATTTCTCTCATGCCTCGGGCAAATTCCTCGCAGATACCTTCCAGAATACCTCGGAGGATATCATAACGGGTCGTAGCTAGAGACATCCCGGAGATGGAAGCCCGTTCCGTGGCCTTCCATTCAATTCCGGACCTTCCCTGAAAATACGGCAAGACATCTATCCCGCCAGCCCCCGGGATAGATCTTCTAAGAGCGAAGTCGATCTGGGCCGAATCTACTCTCCCATAAAGCAATTTCAAAGCCCAGTCGACCGCTGCGCCGCAGGCCAAAAGATCGTATTCTAACATATAGGTGCCGGGAATAGCGTAAGTGTTGCAATTCAGTTTGATCTTCTGTAAATTTGGGAATTTATCTGTCACAGCGACCAGATATCCGCCGGTGCCCAGATTGATCGTAGCCGTCCCCGGCGTACAGGCGCCTTCTCCCAGGGCTGCGCATTGTTGGTCTCCGCCGCAACTGATCACAGGGAGCCCGGCTGGGACCCCCGTGCGATGCGCCCATTTTTCGCTTACATAGCCGGCGATGCTGCCTGCCGGAATAATTCGGCTCAACTTTTCTTTTTGAACACCCAAAAGCTCCAACAGCTCATCGTCCCATTGACATGTTACCAGGTCCATCATCAACGACCGGCTGGCATAGGTGTCATCAGTAACAAAATCACCAGTCAAATGATAAAGCAGGTAATCCGGAATGACGGGTAGATGGACAGCCTTGTGATAAAGAGTCGGCTCATGTCTCCGCAGCCATGCCATTTTTGTGCCAGAATACACTGTGTTTATAAAAGAGCCGCAGCGCGTATGAAACAGCTCGGATTCCCGTTCCAACTCAGTACAGATCCCTTGGTTGCGGTCGTCCTGCCACATGATCGCCGGGGCTAGCGGCGATCCCAGCGCGTCGACAGGAATGACGGAAGATCGTTGTGAAGTTAGTGCGATCGCATCGATTGGATCTCTCGCAGCGTAATGTTTAGAGATGCGATCCATCGCATCTAACCAGTCATCTGGAGACTGTTCTACTCTTCCATCTGAAAAATATGACGGCTGATAATGGATCTGCACCTGATCCAACTGCCTTCCCTGACCATCCATCAGTGTACCACGCATACTAGAGGTCCCAACGTCGAGTATCAACAGTCTCAAAGAATCACTCCTTTCTGCCATGGTGCATTATTTACGAGAAGATCTCGTACAGCGCTACCTCATCGATCTCTCGGTTGGACGCCAGCAAGACTGGTGATCCATCCCGTTCGAATAGTAGACAGTTGGCAGGACCGACACCGCTGTCGATTACATCGTATGTATAGCCCTCCTGCGTCCACCGGAAGCAAAGCAGGAGCCGTTCCCCGTCCCGGTTACCTGCGAACACACAGGGGGTCCCATAGACGGTTCCGCTGCAGATCGCATGGAGGAAGGGCAACTGCTTTGGATGTTCATAAATACACCGATATGTTCCAGCCGCATCCAAATGCCAGATTCTGATCTGATTGCCGTGGAACGGACTGATGGTAAACAGTTCTGGCTTCCCGTCGCCGTCTAGATCCAGTAACACCGCATCGCTGCATTTTTCCTCCAGGATTCGAACGATTCGCCACTTACCTCCAGGCTGTTCCGGAGGCGAGACACGGTAGACCCCTTCGTCGCAGGAAATGACACCGAAGGTCTCACCGTTCTCTCGATACTGGGTGTAGCCGTGATTATGTGTCAGTCCGCCTTGAATGACTTGCAGTTGCAGTGGCTGCTCCGGGTCGTCGGAAAGCACTCCGGCCAGAAGCTTGCCCGGGAAACGCCAGTCGTCTTTATACGCATGATCAGACTTTAGTGTACAAGCTAACACATACAAGGTGCCATTTTTCTCGATGATGTCAAAGCGATGAACGAAAGGCAGTTCAGCTATAGTTGTGATCTCCCATTTTCCGCGTTCTACATACTTTGCACAAACCAGCCTTGCCTGCTTGGAGTCATTGGGAGAATAAAATTGGTGCGTCGCGAGAAACATGCCGTCTCTATCTGGAATGGCGACCATTGTCATGACGCCCCCTGGTTCCTCCCAAACAGTGTCGATCAAATTGCCCTCCAGATCCAGCAGATAACACGGCGCATGCTTTTCACCGGCAACGAGAAGATGTTGTTTTCCTTGTACCACCAGTGTAGACAAGGCATAGCACTTTTCCAGACTGCAAACTGACTGCTTCACATATCGCATATGATGACCACCTTTTGTTTACAAGCTCTGCGCTTTGGACGCGATGTCCAGCATAGGAGCAGGCACCAACTCCGCAAGGGCATCTACCCGGTATTGCCAGTGATAAGTCGTCGCAAAATCTGCATGATTTTCGTGAGGCTCGTCTGGGGCATAAGGGATATTGGAGGTGTAGATCATATCCAGCCGGAGTCCATCTGCGTACTGGCGTAGCCGCGAATACTGAACCCAATCCATCTGATAGGGACAGCGGAACAGCTCATAATAATGGTAATGCCAGATCTTCCATACGCCGTTTTCTCGGACAAAATCGATCTCAAGCTTGCCCCAGAGCCATTCCGCCATGTAATCCTTACCGTCTGCCGTCCGGCTGGTGAGCAGTTCTCTGTCTTCCAGGGTCTGGGGGGGGTTAGGCCCCAGATCACCGGCATCGCTCTCGACTCCCACAGTAAACCAAAGCCCTTTGGCGGTCGATCTGTCTTTTGAGATGACGATATCCGGAGTTGTCAACGTATGCACGAACAAACGGCCGGGAACATGCTCTTTTTCATAATAGGTCCTGGCCTTCTTTCGGCCAAAATATACGCCTGAGGCACCGATCTCGTTGGTCACATCCGGTCGGTCGGCATAAAGCTCATCAAAGGCGCGTTCCCCTTGGTTGCCTGTCATATAGTACTGATGAACAGCCACCAAATTTTCGATCTCATCGCGATCCTCTCGCCGTGCGAGACGTGCCTCCAACGCAGAGATCCGCTCATCCAAACTCATTTCATGCTTGTTCATGTTCATTTCTCCTTCCGAATCACCACCGCAGCGGGGGACGGGATCTTCAGATCGCTCTGCGTCAGCTCCAGTTTGGCCTGCTCGGAGTCGATTCGATAGATCAGAAGGTTATCAGAGAATTGCATTGCGATGACCACGATCTTACCATCATCAGAGATCATGAAATCTCTTGCGGTGTCTCCAGGCAGATCGATCTGGTCTGCATATGCCAGCGTACCGTCCTCACCTCTGTGGAAAATGGTCAGTTTGTTCAACTCGCGCGATGCTGCCAACACAAGCCGGCCATCCGGAGAAACGCGAATCACAGAAGCGGCACAACCGCCGTCCCAGTTTTCGATGACATGGATCTTCTGGATGAGCTCGATCTCTTTCTGTTCCTTCAAGCGGTCCCGGAAAACATAAATGATGCCAGGATCCTGCAGCATGGCATAGATAAACGGGCCGTAGGAGACCACCGCCCGAGCGAAGATCCGGTCGCCAAAGCAATGGCCAGTCACCCGCTCACCTGTCGCGGCATCGTAGATGCTCAACTCGCTCTGTGCAACATTGATCGCTGCGAGATAATCTCCGCCTTCCAACACTTCGACCCAATGCATAGCATGCAACCAGTGTTCCGGCTTGGGGGCAGTGATGATCTTTCTGACAGGCCCCACCCCATCATCGCATAGCGGCACCATAGATATGCTGCCGCCGTAAAAATTTGCCGAGTAGAGTGTGTTCCGACTTTCATCCAGGGCGAGGCAACAAGGCCGTTGCCCCCAAACGGGGGTGCCGTTCAGATAGACGAGTTTTCCACCTCCATCAATGCGATAGGACATCACACCGCCACTGCCATAGCCCATAAAAGACATGCCTTCGCTGGCTGCATAAAGTCTCTTCCCATCCTTGGAGAGAGCCAGAGCACCGGTATTATACGCCTTCTCGGTATGTTTGATCTCGCCCCGCAGGGTGTCCCCATTGATGGAAACTGTATAAATACCAAGACTGTTACGCATGGTATTCGTGCCGATCCACGCAGTATATCCTTTTTTCTGCATACGTGCTCTCCTTTTGATCAAAGATCTACCGCCGCCTGGAAGCCACTGTGAATGGCGTTGAGCAGATTAGATGCTTTATTGCAGTCGCCGATGCGGCGGGTGAAACGAACGACTGAACTGAGTTGCTCTAGTTCCTGCATATTGGGACGCATACCAGTGGCCATTACGACCGTAGATGCAGACAGGACCCGCTTGCGCCCGGTTTGCTCCACCTCGACCGAGGACTCCGTGATTCCAGACACGCTCGCGTTGCCGATTCGTTCGATATCGTAGAGATCCAGACGATAACGCAGCGAAGCGGAAATATTGGAGGTGACGTTATCAAACCAGCGCTCTGTCGGCAGCAGATCCACGATGGTCACTTTGTGGCCGTCAGACGCTATTTGCACGGCGCTTTCCATACCAGTCAGACCGGCACCGATCACCACGACATCTCCGTTTACCTGAGCATCGCCAGTGTCAACATCTCCAGCAAGAACGACATGGGGCAGCTCACTGCCAGGAATGTTAGGCACAAAAGGCTCTGCACCGATCGCCAAGATCACAGCGTCCGGATCCTTCTCCTGAATCAGTGTTGCATCGACCTTCGTGTTCAGATAGATCTTAGCGCCGCACGTTTCCGCCTGGCGAATCAACCACTTTACGTACCGGCGCATATCCTCCTTAAAGGGCAAGGCCGCTGCCGTATGTAGCAGGCCGCCCAAGCGATCCGATGCCTCATACAGTTCTACCTCATGGCCCCTCTGGCAGGCGGTGATCGCAGCCTGCATTCCGCCAGGGCCACCGCCTACGATCATGACACGTTTTTTTATCGGCGCTGGATAGATCTCCATATATTCCAGCTCTCTCGCTGCAGTGGGATTTACAGCGCACAGCGTGGTCTTGGTACCCATCGCCCGGGACGCACGACCGCAATGTCCGCACCGCAGACACGGGCGAATTTCATCCTCGAGGCCCAGTTCGGCCTTCTTATGGCCCTCCAGATCGCAAATGGTGGCACGACCAATGGACACCATATCTGCTTTCCCTTCGGCAATGATTCGTTCGGCATCCTCATGATAACTGATGCCGCCTACTACAGCCACGGGAATATTGAGACGCTGCTTGGCCAACTGCGCACAGTCAGCATTGACATTATGCGCCTCCATATAACTAGGATTAAAACGCCGCTCATGGTTGCTTGGATCGATGCCAGCAGAGATATGCACCAAGTCGATATACTCTTGAGCGCGCTCCAAAAAAGCGACCGTATCCTCAATGCGCATACCTTTCTCATCCACTTCGTCGCCGCTGATGCGGTATTCGATGGGGAAGTCAGGGCCTACGGCCTCTCTCAGCGCGGCCAAAAGCTCCAGCGGAAAACGCATTCGGTTTTCAGCGCAACCGCCATATTCGTCAGTACGCTGGTTGAAGAAAGGAGACAGGAATTGGGCGGGAAGCTGGCCGTGGGCGGCATGGATCATGATCATGTCAAAACCCGCAGTCTGGCAGAGCTTTGCTGCCCTACAATAATGGCGGATGACCTCTTTGATCTCATCTTTGGTCATCTCCCGGGCAACCTGGGTCTTTACCCCATCGATGTCCCAGTAGATATCACTGGAAGAAAGCATCATACTGCCCAGAGGCCGAACTAGATCGGGGTGTGCCACGACACCATAATGGGTCAATTCGATGGAGGCCGCCGCATCATACCGATGAATCTCATCGACCAAACGGCTCAGGCCTGGCAATTTGTCTTCACTGTCCAGACGCGGACCTGCGATCGCACCGCCACTGAGCTCAAAGTCGATGCCTGCATCGGAGACCGTGACTAAGCCAGCGCCTGACTTTGCCAGACGCTTCACCCAGAGATAATATTCTGCAGTGACAAAGCCGTCAGAACGGCCCAGATTGATTCCCATCGGCGGAATCTCAATACGATTTTTGATCGTCAGATCTCTGACCTTGATCGGCGAGAACAGATGGGGGTATTTTGTAAATCGATTCATGATATATACTCCTTTATCTACGATTACAGCAGAGCATGTTTCTGATGTGACCATTTACGACACAGGATCTGTCTGTTGTTCTTGCAACTTGTTTAATTCTCTAACACGGTGGCAGGCCACTATATGGCCGGGCGTGACTTCCTCTGCTTTTGGCTGCTCATCGTGACACTTCTCTGTGGCATACGGGCAGCGTGCAGCAAAACGACAACAGGGCTTCGGGTCGATAGGGCTGGTCAATTCCCCCTTCATAAGGATGCGTTCCCGCTTCACATCGATATTAGGCACCGGGATCGCCGACAACAGACCTTTTGTGTAAGGGTGCAGGGGAGATCTGAACAATTCCTTTGCCGGGCATTTTTCGACCAGACAACCAAGATACATTACCATGATCTCATCAGAGATATGTTTGACTACCGACAAGTCATGGGTGACAAACATATAGGTCAGTTTCTTTTCCTGCTGAAGATCTTGCAGCAGATTCAGAATCTGAGCTTGGATAGACACATCCAGCGCGGAAACCGGCTCATCGCAGACAATGAACTTCGGCTCCAGCGCCAGTGCACGGGCGATACCGATTCGCTGCCGACGCCCGCCATCCAATTCATGTGGATAGGAATACATAAAACGTTCGGCCAGGCCCACTGTATCCATCAGCGATTTGACGCGATCGCGCAGCTCTTCTCGTCCATGGCAAAGATGATACACCTTCAAAGGATCTGCGATCAGCTCAAACACGCAGTAATGAGGGTTCAATGAAGAGAATGGATCCTGAAAGATCATCTGCATCTGGCTGATATATTTTTTCCGGGCATGCCCTCTAAGAGCGGTGATGTCATCCCCCTTGAACAATACTCGGCCTTCTGTCACTGATTGTAGCCCTAGGATCGAACGGCCAAGCGTACTTTTGCCGCAGCCGGATTCACCGACTACACCCAATGTTTGGCCCTCTTTCAAGGTAAAGCTGATATCGTCCACGGCATGAAGCATGCCTCCGCCAGTTTTAAAGTAGGTCTTTAGGTGTTGAATCTCCAATAATTCTGCCATCACGCCTCACCTCGCTTTGGGGGATTTTTATTCCGGCCCAGGTAATCGTTGCCGGGATTCGAGGTATCCTTTCCCTGCTGATAGGCCAACTCATTTTCGTCCACATCAGGGAAATAAAGCGGTACACCCTTCGTGGCATGGTGACAGCGCACCAAATGTCCGGGCGCGACTTCCTGCAATGCGGGACAAACGGTCTTGCACGTTTCATCCGCATAAGGACAGCGCGGATGGAACTTGCAACCATCTGGCAGGTTTGCCGGGTCCGGCATCATACCTCGGATGGGTTGCAGCCGTTCCACGTCCTCATCCAAGCTGGGCAACGAGTTGAACAGACCCTTGGTATAGGGGTGGGATACTTCCTTAAAAATATGGCGCAATGTTCCGTATTCCACGATCTCGCCGGCATACATGATGGCCACCTTGTCGCAGGTCTCTGCTACCACGCCCAGATCGTGGGTGATCAACAGCATGGAAGTTTTCATTTTTTGTTTCAGCTCGTTCATCATGCCCAAAACCTGCGCTTGGATGGTAACATCCAAGGCGGTAGTAGGTTCATCCGCCAACAGCAGCTTCGGATTACAAGCCAACGCCATGGCGATGACCACACGCTGCTTCATACCGCCGGAAAACTGATGGGGATATTCAGAGCCGCGCGCAGCGGGGATGCCCACCATCTCCAGCATTTCCTTGGCCTTTTCCCCCGCCTGTTGCTTTGTACAATTTTCATGTAGGTGGATGACCTCGGCGATCTGGTCTCCGACGGTCAGCACCGGGTTCAGCGCAGTCATCGGATCTTGGAATATCATGGATATCTCCTTGCCTCGAATCTTGCGCATTTCTGCTTCACTCTTTTCCAGCAAGCTTTCCCCTTCAAACAGGATATCACCGCTGACGATCTTTCCAGGAGGATCTGCGATCAGACGGAGAATGCCCAAGGCAGTCGTCGTTTTTCCTGCGCCGGTCTCACCTACCAGTCCCAAAGTATCGCCCACGTCCAGGTCTAGCGACACATTATTGACGGCCTTCACAGTACCATCATCTGTGATGTAATGAATGACAACATCTTTGATCTCAAGCAGTTTCATCATTCAGCCCTCCATCAATTCTTCAACCTGGGGTCGAGTGCATCGCGTAAGCCATCACCGAACAGATTGAAGGCAAAAATGGTGACCATGATACATAGACCAGGGAACAGGACCAGATGCGGATAATCTCGGAAGTAAGTCAAACACTCCGACATCATAGAACCCCACTCTGGTGTGGGAGGCTGAACGCCCAGTCCAATAAAGCTCAGGCCAGAGATCGAAACGATGCTCGCGCCGATACGCAGTGTAGACTCCACCAAAATAGGAGACAGGATGTTGGGTAGGATATGACGGATGATGATCTTCATATGGCCAGTCCCGATGGAACTGGCTGCCTCAACATATTGCCGGTTTTTTTCGCTGAGCACGGAGGCTCTCGTTACGCGGGCATAAGAGGGGACCGCACTGGCGGCAATGGCGATCGCGGTCTTGAATACACCAGTCCCCAGGGCAACAGACACGCACAGCGCCATCAGAAAACTTGGGATCGCCATCAAAATGTCAGTGATGCGCATGACGATCGTCTCATATATACCGCCGAAATAACCGGCTGTAGTGCCCATTAGACCGCCGACGATCAATGCGATGACTACAGCCAGCACAGAAACCAGCAGCGAGATTCGACCGCCATAGAGTACGCGGCTAAACAGATCTCTGCCATAGTTATCTGTCCCCATTAGATGCTGGAGACTGGATGACTCAAACCGGTCGCCGGTATTAAATTGCGCCGGGTCATAAGGTGCAATGATGTTAGCCAGTGCGCAGGATAACACAAGAATCAGAATGATGATCAGACAGGCCATGAAGACTTTGTTTTTTCTCAATCGTGCCCACACGTCAAGCCACTGGCTGCGCTTTCTTTGCTTAACCCTTGTCTTTTCCATCCGGCTGGCCAACTCCTTTCCTCCGCTTGCGTCTGCTGGTGTCTCCACCTTTATATTGTGCCTTGATGCGGGGGTCGATAAAAGCGTAGATCAAGTCAACGATCAGATTTATCGCACAAATAACAAGGGCGATCACGACCACGCTGCCCTGCACCAGATTATAGTCCTGGTCGCTGATTGCTTTCTTGATCATGCTGCCCATCCCCGGAACGGAGAAAATGGACTCGACTACCACGCTGCCAGCCATGATAGAGCCGATCTGTACTCCAACAATGGTCAATACGGGGATAATGGCGTTTTTTAGTTCGTGACGGAAAATGATCGTCCGTTCAGACAGCCCTTTTGCCCTGGCTGTTCTGACGTAGTCCTGGCGAATCACGTCCAACATACTGGAGCGTGTCATCCTCGTAATGCCCGCCACCGGAGACATACCTACAGCGATCACCGGCATGATCCACGCGTCCCAGCTTGCGATTCCGGAAGGAGGCAGCCACCCCAACTTCACACTAAAAAACAGCATCAGCAGCAACGCAGAAAAGAATGCAGGAACAGAGGCAAACAGAAGAGACCCGAAGGTCACCACACGGTCAATGGGGGAGTACTGCCGCGTCGCAGAGATGATGCCACTGGGAATGCCAAGAATCAATGCCAGTGCCATGCCCAGAAAACCCAGCTTCAGAGTGGTGCCGAAACGCTCTGCGATCATAATGGACACACTGCGGCCAGAGGAATAGGAGATACCTAGATCCAAATGGGTGATAATGTTGATCACGTAGTTTACATACTGAATCAATAATGGCTTGTCTAATCCGAGCTCGGCTTGCTTTGCCAAATACTGCTCTTCCGTAATGTTGATTCCCAGAATTGCTGTTACCGGATCGGCCGGACTCAGCCGGACGATGAAGAAAATAACAAAGGTGACGCCAAGAAACACCGGTATCAGCAGTAATAAGCGCTTGACAACGTACTTTATCACGTTTCGCTCGACCTTCTTTCATTTGCATGTATCCTAGCCTGCGCGTCGTAAAAGGCCCGCCCGCTGACAAGCTCAGAGGGATCGATCCGGGTCGAAGCCATAAGGACTGGCTTTTTTCTTCCGTCGTTGCAGAGTGGTGATTCGGGCAAATACGACGCCCGCCATTACTGCGATCACCAGCAACGGAGTCCGGGCAGAGATCACCCAGTTTCTCGTTCCCTTAAGTTCTGTTCTTTGCCCATCTGGGGGATCGACCGTGCCCTGCTCCTGAATATAGCTCCGCAGTGCATCGCGTTCTGTGCCAGCGCCGATCGGATCTGTACTGATGCGTGGGTAGCCGTAGGCTCCTTGCGCCATTCCAGCGGTCATGACCACCTGAAGCACCGTATCGCAGTCGGTCCGATTCAACTCTGTTCCGTCTGTGAGCTTTACGCTCCAAACCCGCTCGCCGGTCGGTGATGCTGCGTCGTACACAACATAAATACCGGATATTTGAAGATACCCGTCATAATGGGAAGCGGCCCAATCGATCATGCTGTCTCTGTTCAGTGTCAAGTGTGAAATGCCCTGCTCCAAAAACTGAAACAGAGTTTCGGGCGTCAGTTCTACTACCGTCAGCACACTGTTGTTTTGCAGACACTGCTCCAGCACAGATTCTGTGATCGCGCCTTCCTGTAAGTTGGTACCAAAGTCCGCACTGGGCAGGAGCCCGATTTGTGCGCCAGTATAACGACAAGCGGCATCAGCCATCAAGCTTCCAAGTTCCGTTTCCACATTGGTCTCACCTTGTGAGTTGCATGCGCGCAAACGTGCGCTGCTCATCCCATAGACCTGTTCCGATGCACTTGTGTGGGGAAGCAGCAACCAGATCAGCAGAGGCAGCAGAAGGATTCGTTTTTTCATATCAGCGTACCTCCGAATCGACTGTGCAGGTTCTTCCGGGCCCAGAAAATAGAGTTAAATCTGTTATCAAGGGGAGGGAGCACTCATACGCTACCGTTTCCTGCATCAAGTGTTCCCTCCCCATATGGTTCAGAAATTATATATTTCTTTTTTAACCTGTGAAGGTAACGTAGCGTAAGGTGGTACACTCATCAGTGAGAGTATTCAGTGCAGCGATCTTGGAGGTGCGGTAAACACAGCCAACCTGAATTTCACAAATGGGAATCACACGATAATTGTCATGAATCCACTGCTGAGCGGCTTCATAGGCCGCCTGACGCTCTGCTTCATCGCTGGTAGAGACACCAGCCCGGAGATCGGCGTTGAAATCAGGATCTGTGATGCGGATAGTTGCGTTGGTAGAGTTGTCGAGGTTCATCATCAGCTTCTCGTAAGGATCCAGGCTGACCACAGAACCCTGATCAATAACGACATCGGTCTCAGATGCCATAAAGTGACTAATAGCTGTGGCCAGATCACAAGACTCAATGTTCAGCGTGACACCCACAGCCTGCCAATAAGACTGGATAGCAGTGGCCATACGCTCATTAGTGTCGGAACCTACAATGACAAGAGAAAGTTCGATATCGCCGTCAGAATAGCCAGCTTCTGCCAGAAGTTCCTTGGCATACTCGGGATCATATTCCTGAACTCCTACATCCAGCGCATACTGAAGGTTAGCAGGGATACAAGAATTGGCAACTTCGCCCAGACTGCCATATGCGATCTCCGTAATTGCCTCTACATCCAGAGCGTAGCTCAAAGCTTCACGGACGCGGATATCGCTGAATACCTCCGTATATTCAGGGAAGGCAATGGAATAAACATTTTCAGCAGCCAACTCAACTAGGGTGGCGTCGTCTACTTCGCCATTCGCTACGCGGTTGGCGTCCGTCTCATCCAAGTCCATCGCAATATCGAGAGTACCAGTTTCGAAATCAATGAACATAGTGGAAGCATCGGAGTAATTGTTAATCGTGATCTCTGTAGCCTCGGGCATTTTATCCTGATTCCAGTAATCTTCATTGCGTACATAGGAGGAATAGGAACCAGAGACGTTTTCAACCACCGTATAAGGGCCGGAACCCACAGGAGCGCTCCAAAAATCTTCGCTTGTAGCATCTGCCATGGCTTTGGTATCAATCACGCTGAAGCAGCACATAGTCATGTAGTTCAGCGCAGGACCGAAAGCATCCAAATAAGAAATGACAAATTCTTTGTCGTTGATGAACTCCCAGTTATCCCAATCAATAAAGTCAAGGGTATTGGAGTTGGATGTAGTGTTCTCCACATTGCGATACCAGCTGTCGTAGACATCTTGAGCAGTGACAGGGTTGCCGCTGGAGAAGGTAGCATCATCGTACAGTTTCACATACAGATGGGTATCATCCCGATACTCCCAAGACTCCGCCAGAACGCCTACTGGCTTACCAGTATCAGGATCCATGTCCACCAGAGTCTCATAGACTAGGTTGCAGCCAATGTAGTTGGTCGTATTCGAAGGATCGAAGCCGTCTGTAGCGGTCAGGACGCCTACCTTCAAAGTCTTGTCACTGGATGTAGCCGGCTCGCCTGATGGGGTCCCGCTTGTGGCGCTGGAGGGAGCATCGCTGCTTGTATCACCATTGCTGCTGCAGGCAGCCAAGGCCAGCACCATGGCCAGCGCCAAAACCATCGCGATCAGTTTTTTCATCTTTTCTTTCCTTCCTTTCCTTTTCCGTCTTGCTATTATTTCCAGAACCCACTTTTGGGATTCCGTTATCACAGCACACTGGGAAACGGAACATTTTGCTCGTCCGTAAAGCAATCCTCAAACCCTCGGCGATAATGATACCGGATTTTGTCGCGGTCGGCAGGCCAAACATATTTGCCGCCCACATCCCAGATGAAGGGATGGAACTGATACTGCAGTACATCCTTTTTATACTGATAGAGCATCAGAATCTCCAATGGGTCAGCCTTAAAGTTTGTCCAAACATCGTAATGAATGGGAATCACGACTTGACATTGCAGTGCTTCTGCCATGCGAAGAATGTCGACAGAGGTCATCTTGTCTTGATTGCCTACCGGATTTTCGCCATAAGAACCAAAGGCCACATCAATTTGGTTTTCTTTACCGTGCTTTGCATAGCGGACAGAATAGTGGCTGTCTCCACTGTGATAGATATTGCCCGCTGGCGTCTGAATCAAATAATTGACCGCTTTCTCATCCATATCATCAGGCAGTCTGCCCCGAATATCTTCGTCTGCGGTAACGATACATGTGCGGTCAAAGGACTCCAGTACCTGAATCTCGCAGTCACCTACTTTGACACGATCGCCAGGTCTGACCACGATGCATCGTTCCTCTGGTACGCCATAGCCCAACCATTTTTCCACACTCTTCTTGGGGCCGATAAACGGCACCTTCTTTTCCACATTTTTGAGCACTGCAGCGGCAAAAAAGGGATCGATGTGGTCATTGTGATAGTGAGTGGAAAGAACAGCATCCACATTCGTTACGCCGAACGGATCGTAGACGACTGGAGCGGCTCTCAGATTTGGCTGAGTCATCCTTCCTCCGGTCATGTTACGCATTTGGTGGAACGGCTCCATCTCCTTTTTCTTCTGCGTCCGTTTTCCGTTTCCAAACCACAGATCAATCGCAATATTAGTATTGCGCTCAGTCTTGATCCACAATCCGGTACAACCAAGCCACCACATTGCCACATTTCCCGGGGCCACTTGCTCCTGTTCGATCTCTTCATTGAGCCAGGTGCCCCACTCGGGGAATGCGCCTAGGATCCAGGAATCCCGTGTAATTTCGTCAATTCGACTCATTAAAGCACCCCTTTCATTTTGATTTATGTTCAAATTTTAACTCTGATCAATAGATTTTTCAATTCTGAATAGTTAACAATATTTTTTTGCATTTTTAGGATAAAACGGCCTAAATTCAATCGTAAAAATGATTTATATTTTTTAAGTAAAAATAAAATGAGTAAATTAAAACAAAAGAGTGAGGTTGATACCTCACTCTCTGCAGTAGCGTTCAGCATATTCCCTGTCTAACGCTTAGATAATAATTGTAGAAACACCGGCCGCACGATATCGCTCTAGTAACTCCTGGTCTGCGGTAGAGTCTGTGACCAGATGTGTTGCTTCAGAAATCGTGCCGAAATAAAAGTTTTGTGTAATTCCAATTTTACCACCTTCTGCAACAATTATTTTTTCTCCATTGCAGTTTTGAAGCATTAACTGGTTTACCTGAGTCTCCGGTAAAATAAAACTGGTCATTTGGCCATTTCCACCAATTCCACTTACACCCAAAATACACTTTGTGGCAGTGACCTTTGATATCGTTTCTACCGCAAGTTGACCGACCAAACTCTCCTTCTTACCATAAATCTCTCCTCCGGTTAACAAAATTTGAGTGTTTCTTGGGCGAATTCTCTTTATAATTTGCGTATTATTTGTCAAAACCGTAACGTTTTTGTCTCCCAGATACTCCACAACGAGAGAGGCGGTTCCGCTGCTGTTCAAGAACAGTACATCTCCGTTCTCCACCATTCCCGCCGCATATCGTGCGATGGCACGTCGCACCATTTTTTTTTCATCCTCAATATTGGTCGGTTCAATCTCTTCTACGTTAATTTTCCCAACAAAAGAAACTTTGCCAAAGCTGCGAACAATTGTGCCTTCCTGCTCCAGCTTCTTTAGGTCGCGGCGAATTGTAGCACCAGTCACACCTAATCTCTCCGCCAAGACAGTAACATCCATTGTTCTGTTCTGCTTTAATAGTTCCAATATATGATTGTGCCTCTTTTGAATCACAATTTTGCTGTTTTTCATCTCTCTCACTCCGCTTCATAGTTTGCATATATATCTTATTTTATGCCCATTTTATCATATCTTTTTCTTTTTGCAAGAAAAAGATGTTTATTTAAACGAATGTTATTTCTGTATTGTTGCCGTAATCATTCTATAGATGATGTAAAGCAGTCTCACCCGTGGAGGAAACTGCATTTTTCTTTATTTCGTCAATCATCAACGATGAAAAGCCTACAGGGAAAGGGACAAACGAACCCCCGGCAGAAATGATCTGACTCCGAATCATTTCTACCGGGGACGAAGAAAATCAAAATCTTATGTTCGTTTCCCTTGCGGCGTGTTTTCCTTGAATAGGCGGTGCGATATTTGAAGCGGGGGCGACCTCGAAATTCTCTTTTGAAAATCACGGAAATCAGGCGACTTCCACGAGGTACACCTCGCAGGTGTACCTCTCACACCCTGAGTCCATACGGACTTGCGGGAAAAGGGCGCCGTTTCGACAACCATAGACCTCCAAAGGAGACTAAACGACCACCTGTCATCCTAACTGATCAAACTCGTGCGCCCTTGCGCAGCCTGCATTGCGGGACGGTGTGATGGCAGGAATGGGCAAACGCCTCCGGGCTTTATCCTACGCGTTCTTGAGCGCTGCGGTGTTCCTCAAGGATGGGTTTGCCTACACCATGACCTACAGATCATGTGTACGATGCTTTGACATCTCCGGAGGCAATAGGTGATGCCGTGATCCTTCGATGGGTACGCTCTGTGCAGGGCGATGAAATACTGCTGGTGCAATCAGTCATAGCATAATGATCGTTTTACTTTTCCAGAACAGTGTAAGATGGGCGCAGCGGCGAACGGCAAGTGCAGAACGCAATCCTTTACAAAAAATTCAAAGAATTGTCGGGAGACTTTCAAAATAATTTCAGCATCGTCTGCAATAATGACTTCAGCGGCAACACAGTATCAAAGACGGAACCGAGGTGATCCGCAGGCGGATGTCGGCGATACCTTTCTTCAAAACGAAAATAGGCAGTCGCAAATTTTTGAATTTGCGACTGCCTATTTACATTTTAGCATGGGAAATTCTTTTGTCAAGAGAATTTCAGGCTGTAACAAAAATGTAATAAAGCTGTCCGGTCTGCTCCAAAAAACGTTTAGAAAGAAGGGGAGTATTTGAGTACACAACAGCAAAAGTACATGCGAATTCGCTTGGGCCGGAATTTGCGGGGAACCATTGCCCCTGACGGCATCCCCGGGGGCGCCGGGCAGGGTATCTGTTTGGATCAAGCGGTGGACCAGTGGTTAGCCGTGTGCGCACCCCGCTACAAGCGCTCCACCTGTTCCACCTACCGCTGGGTGGCAGACCGGCATATCGTGGGAGCATTGGGCAGATTCCCGGTGTCAGAGCTGACCGGGCAGGCTATCTCCGATTACCTCAGCGCTCGAATCTACGGTACGGCAGAGCAGCCGCCGTTGGCCCCGTCCACCGTGCACAGCATCCTGACGGTGTTGCGGGGAGCGTTGCACTATGCAGAACGGCAAGGAGCGCGGTTCTCCGGCTGGGATGCCTTGGACCGCCCCAGACGATGTCCCCCGGAGGTCCGGGTGCTTACCGAACAGGAACGGGCCAAACTGGAGGGGCATCTCCTGCAAGACCTGGATTTGACGGGCTTGGGAGTGCTGCTGTGCCTGTACACCGGACTACGCCTCGGGGAGCTTTGCGCGCTGAAATGGGGAGATATTTCAGACGCGGGAATACTCACCGTGCGCCGGACGTCCCAGCGTATCCGCAACCCGGACTTTGGACCAGATGATCCTCGGCATACCATTGTGGTGTTTGACACACCTAAGAGCGACAGCTCCCGCCGATCCATTCCCGTACCGTCTTTGGCGCAAGACTGGCTGGAGAAGCTGCGCTGCCCGCCAGATTGTTATCTGCTCACCGGACAGGCAGACCATTTTCTGGAGCCTAGGACGATGCAGAACCGTTTTAAAAAGCTACTGCGGGCCGCAGGGGTGCGGAATATTAACTTCCATGCCCTGCGCCACACGTTTGCCACCGACTGTGTCCAACTGGGCTTTGACCCTAAAACCCTCAGCCTGATTTTAGGACATGCTGATGTGGGGGTGACGCTAAACACCTATGTGCATCCCTCCTTATCCACGATGCGGACGATGATGGAGCGGCTCAACAGGTCTGGCAGGCCGTGGGTGTGAACAAGAAAAAGAAATAGACATTGTTATTCACAAAAAGAGAAGCAGCCGGCTTTCGCAAATTC